>ONZU01000099.1_pt1 | contig 96821 bp, 91 predicted proteins | sample 1671161 | NCBI WGS metagenome assembly ONZU01 (sample SAMN06348128, study PRJEB24527) | human gut metagenome | biome: human gut; feature: ankylosing spondylitis patient; material: feces | host: Homo sapiens | place: China | collected 2015-10
ACATTGTAATAATGTGTGCTATAATAAAAAAGATAAAAAGTTATTTATTAAATAAAATGATATGAAATTATGTTTCACGTGAAACATAGAACATATGGAATAAGAGGGTAATGTGGGAAGAATAATTGCAATAGCAAATCAGAAAGGTGGAGTTGGTAAGACAACAACAGCTATAAATTTGGCGGCATGCCTTGCAGAAGCAGGACAGAAGATTCTTATAATAGATATTGATCCGCAGGGAAATACAACAAGTGGTTTTGGATTGCCTAAGACAGACATTGAAAAAACAGTTTATGAGGTGTTATTGGGAGAATGTAATATTAAAGATGCAATAGTAGAAAATATAATTGATAATTTAGATATACTTCCATCTAATGTGAATCTTGCAGGTGCGGAGATTGATTTAATTGACGTAGATAATAGAGAGTATATTTTAAAAGAAAGTATATTAGAAGTAAGAGACAGATATGATTATATTATACTTGATTGTCCTCCTTCATTAAGTATGCTTACTGTTAATGCAATGACGGCAGCTGATACTGTTCTGGTTCCAATTCAATGTGAATATTATGCATTAGAGGGATTAACACAGCTTATACATACGATTAATCTTGTAAAGAAAAAACTAAATCCACAACTTGAACTTGAAGGTGTGGTATTTACAATGTATGATTCAAGAACAAATTTGTCATTACAAGTAGTCGAAAATGTTAAGGATAATCTTAAACAAAATATTTACAAAACAATTATACCAAGAAATATTCGTCTAGCAGAAGCACCAAGTCACGGACTGCCAATAAATCTATATGATCCAAAGTCTACTGGTGCAGAGAGTTACAGGTTATTAGCGGAAGAAGTAATGGGAAGAGAAGAATAAATATAATGGAGGATTGTAATAGTATGCCAACAAAGAACACTAAAACAAGTAAATCAAGAGGATTGGGAAAAGGCATTGGAAATCTGTTTCAGGAAGAAGATACTAATGATCAGAAAGTAGTTGTTAAGGAAGTGGTAAAAGAGGTTGTTAAAGAAGTTCCGGTTTCTGCAGAAACTAAATTAAAGATTTCTCAGATTGAGCCTAACAAGAATCAGCCAAGAAAAGCATTTGATGAGGATGCACTTATAGAACTTTCAGAATCAATAAAACAGTATGGAGTGTTACAGCCACTTCTTGTTAAAAAGATGGATAAAAATTATCAGATTATAGCTGGTGAAAGAAGATTCAGAGCTGCAAGACTTGCGGGTGTTAAAGAAGTACCGGTTATTATTAAGGACTATTCATCACAGGAAGTTATGGAGATAGCTCTTATTGAGAATATACAGAGAGAAGATCTTAATCCAATAGAAGAAGCACTTGCATATCAGCAGCTTATTAAAGATTATAGATTAAAACAGGATGAAGTTGCAGAAAAGGTGGCAAAATCAAGAACCGCAATTACAAATTCGTTGAGATTATTAAAGCTGGATGAAAGAGTTCAGGAAATGGTAATCGAAGGAAAATTAAGTAGTGGTCATGCAAGAGCAATTATTAGTATTGAAGATAAAGAGAAACAATACATGGTTGCACAGAAGATATTTGACGAAAAACTCAATGTGCGAGATGTTGAAAAACTTGTTAAAAATATTGATAAGTTAGATAAATCTGTGGAAAAGACAAAGCCAGAAAATGATTTTGTATATAGAGATTTTGAAGAAAAATTGAAGAAAATCATGGGTACACAAGTAGTTATCAAAAATAAAAATAATAACAAGGGTAAAATTGAAATTCAGTATTATTCACAGGCAGAGCTTGAAAGAATATATGATATGTTAAAGAAAATTAATGAATAATTAAGTTTATATATAATGTATACTATATAACTAATTTGATAATATATTAATAAGCTAATATACAGAAAGGAAAAATTATGTTAGATGTATTTGGATTATTTAAAGTGGACACACTTTATGTAGTTATAGGTCTGCTTGTAATAACAATTTCAGCAATAGTTCTTGCAATTGTTGCAATATGCAAGGCTTGTGCTATGACGAAAAAGTATGAGATGATGATGGAAGGCTCTGATGGAAAGAGCATGGAGAAAATGGTCAGAAAATATACCGATGACATTATCAATCTTCAGAAGACAAGTGAAGATAATACAGAAGCTATTAAGGACATATATGAAAAGATGCAGCTTACATTCCAGAAGGTTGGTGTTAATAAGTATGATGCATTCCATGAAATGGGTGGAAAGTTAAGCTTTGCGCTATGTATGCTTGATAAGAAAGACAATGGATACGTTGTAAATGTAATGCACAGCAATGATGGCTGTTTTGCTTATATTAAGGAAATAGTTAATGGAAAGTCTTATATTGAACTTGGTAAAGAAGAGGAGAAAGCTGTTAAGCAGGCACTGGCCGGACGTATGGGAGACGAAGAATTAAGTAAAGAAATTAACGATTTAATGCAGAAAGACAAAATGTAATTGAAAATATACAGAAAAAGGTGCATAATAGCATTTGGTAAATTTGATAAAATAGTGTCAATGATAGGACACGGAAATGAGGAGTAATGTTAGATTTAAAATTTGTCAGAGAAAACCCGGATATTGTAAAACAGAATATTAAGAATAAATTTCAGGACAGAAAGCTTCCACTTGTAGATGAAGTAATTGAGCTTGATGCTAAAGCTCGTGCAACACAGACAGAAGCTGATGAATTAAGAGCAAACAGGAACAAGCTTTCTAAGCAGATAGGTGCTCTTATGGCACAGGGAAAGAAGGAAGAGGCAGAGGCAGTTAAGGCACAGGTAAGTGCAGATGCAGCAAAGCTTGCTGAATTAGAGGCTTCTGAAAAGGAACTTAATGAAAAGGTTAATAAGATTATGATGACTATTCCTAACATCATAGATCCTAGTGTACCAATCGGAAAAGATGACAGCGAGAATGTTGAAATTGAGAAGTTTGGTGAGCCTGTAGTTCCTGATTTTGAAGTACCATATCATACAGATATTATGGAAAGATTCAACGGAATCGATATGGATGCAGCTGGTAAGGTTGCTGGTAATGGTTTTTATTACCTTATGGGAGATATTGCAAGACTTCATTCAGCAATTATCTCATATGCAAGAGATTTCATGATTGACAGAGGGTTCACATACTGTATTCCTCCTTATATGATAAGAAGTAATGTAGTTACCGGTGTTATGAGCTTTGATGAAATGGATGCCATGATGTATAAGATAGAAGGTGAAGATCTTTACCTTATTGGAACAAGCGAACATTCAATGATTGGTAAATTTATTGACACAATTACACCTGAGGAAGAGCTTCCTAAGACACTTACAAGCTATTCTCCATGTTTCAGAAAAGAGAAGGGTGCACATGGTATTGAGGAAAGAGGTGTATATAGAATCCACCAGTTCGAGAAGCAGGAAATGATTGTTGTATGCAAACCAGAAGAGAGTAAGATGTGGTTTGATAAATTATGGCAGAATACAGTAGATTTCTTCAGAACAATGGATATTCCAGTAAGAACACTTGAGTGCTGTTCAGGAGATTTAGCTGACCTTAAGGTTAAGTCTATTGATGTTGAAGCATGGTCACCAAGACAGAAGAAGTACTTCGAGGTTGGTTCATGTTCTAACTTAGGAGATGCTCAGGCAAGAAGACTTAAGATAAGAGTTCAGGGTAAGGACAAGAACAAGTACTTTGCACATACGCTTAACAACACATGTGTTGCACCTCCAAGAATGCTTATTGCTTTCCTTGAGAATAACCTTCAGGCAGATGGAAGAGTTCTTATTCCAGAAGCTCTTCGTATGTACATGGGTGGTAAGACAGAATTAGTACCAGTTAAGTAATATGAATACTAAATAGATATTATTAAAAATGTGGATAAAACATATCAAATGAATATGTTTTATCCACATTTGTTTTATGTTATCCACAAATTTTGTGGATAAGTGTGTTGATTCTGTGGGAAATCCATTAAAATGCTGTTAAAAACCAGTATTTTAATGTGGAAAACCTTGTTTATATTGGTATGTGGAAAACTTTTACTGGAAATCTACAACATTTATCCACTGATTAAGAAGTTCTTTTTCTTCTTCTTTATTCTTAGTAAGTCTTGCTGCTGCAACTAATGGAAGCCATTCATTAACATATGAACGTTTTGTGTTAGTTAATTCACAGAAAGCACTTATGTACTTTTCAGGAATATCACTCTTGTCACCAAACTGTAATTTGAGAAGTAAAAATGTATTCGCAATATCTGCAGATGCATTACCCTGTGTAGCATGTACCCAGTCAACTGCTGTGATTTCTTTGATATTTCCCTTGGCATCAGCAGTAACAATAATATTATCAGGACAATAATCTCCGTGACAAAGCTTAGTATGATTCTTCATGGAATTAAGCCTTGTAAGAAGTTCATACTTAACGCTGTTATCAAGTTCTTCAATAGAGTTAATCTGGCGGTTCATTTTATCCTTTAATACCAGAAGAAGTGGGTTAGACTTCTTCTGGAAAGATATCTGGTATTCAACCATTTTCTTAATATAATCATCAGCCTTGTCAGGGTATTTTTCAATTAATTGTGTAAGAGTAGGACCTTCAACATATTCACTTGTGATAGACCATTTACCGTCAGTAACAGCAACCTCTAAAAGCTTTGGAATATTAACGCCTGCGTCTTCAACTCTAGAAGTATTAAGAGCTTCATATAAAACATCTGATTTGTTGTAGGTCTTGGCAAAGACCTTAGTAGCTTTGCCATTCTCTACATATACTGATTTTAACTTAGATTTTGCTAAATATTTTTTCATATGACATGTCTTCCTTTCTTAAAATAATAATGATGATTATTTACCATAGTAAGCCTTTAAGTACATGGCTTTCATTTCACTCATAAGAGGATATCTTGGGTTAGCACCAGTACACTGGTCATCAAATGCAGCTTCTGTCATCTCATCAAGAGTTGCAAGGAAGTCTTCCTCTTTAACACCATAATCTGCAATAGTTTTCTTAATTCCTACCTTTGCCTTTAATTCTTCAATAGCCTTGATGAGGTTTTCAAATTTCTCATCATCATCTTTACCCTGAATTCCAAGGAAGTCAGCACACTCAACATAACGTGCTTTGCAATGTGGATACTGGTACTGTGAGAATGTTCCCATCTTTGTTGGAACCTCTGCAGCATTGAATCTCATTACATCAGTGATAAGAAGGGCATTAGCAATTCCGTGTGGAAGGTGGTGATATGCACCCAGTTTATGTGCAAGTGAATGGCACACTCCAAGGAAAGCATTAGCAAAAGCCATACCAGCCATAGTAGAAGCTGTTGCCATCTTTTCTCTTGCAACTGCATCATGTGCACCTAATTCATAAGCTGCTGGAAGATATTCAAATATATTCTTCATAGCCTGTAATGCAAGACCATCTGTATATTCTGTTGCCATAATGGAAGCGTATGCTTCAAGTGCATGTGTAAGTGCATCAATACCAGAAGCTGCTGTAAGTCCCTTAGGCTGATTCATATGCATGTCAGCATCGATAATAGCCATCTTAGGAAGTAATTCGTAGTCAGCAAGTGGATATTTCTGACCAGTTGTTTCATCAGTAATAACTGCAAAAGGAGTTACCTCTGAACCTGTTCCAGAAGATGTTGAGATAGCGACAAAGTAAGCTTTCTCGCCCATCTTAGGGAATGTGTATATTCTCTTTCTGATATCCATGAAACGCATAGCCATATCAAGGAAGTCTGCCTCAGGATGTTCATACATAACCCACATAATCTTGGCAGCATCCATTGCAGAACCACCACCAATTGCGATGATTACATCAGGTTCGAAAAGTCTCATAGCTGCTGTACCTTCTTTAGCACATGCAAGTGTTGGATCTGGTGCTACATTATAGAAAGTAGTATGCATGATTCCTAAAGAATCTAACTTATCTGTGACACATTTGGTATAACCGTTCTTATAAAGGAACTGGTCAGTAACGATAAATGCTTTCTTCTTACCCATTACAGTTCCAAGTTCATCAAGGGCAACAGGTAAGCAGCCCTTCTTAAAGTAAACCTTCTCAGGTGCTCTAAACCAAAGCATATTCTCTCTCCTCTCAGCGACAGTCTTTACATTAAGCAGATGTTTTACTCCAACGTTCTCAGATACTGAGTTGCCGCCCCAAGAGCCACATCCAAGTGTAAGAGAAGGAGCCATCTTAAAGTTGTAGAGGTCACCGATTCCACCGTGAGATGAAGGTGTATTGATAAGGCAGCGGCATGTCTTCATTCTTTCAGAGAATTCAGCAATCTTGTCTGCCTGTGTTTCAACATTAATATAAAGAGATGATGTATGACCAAATCCACCATCAGCAATCAGGTGTTCAGCTTTTGAAAGAGCATCTTCAAAATCCTCAGCCTTGTACATTGCAAGAACAGGTGATAACTTTTCATGTGCAAATTCTTCTGAAAGGTCTACAGATGTTACCTCACCGATAAGAATCTTAGTTTCCTCAGGAACAGTAACGCCTGCTAAAGCAGCAATAGTATGGGCTTTCTGACCAACAATCTTCGCATTAAGGGCACCGTTGATAATAATAGTCTTTCTTACCTTTTCTGTCTCGCTCTTATTAAGGAAGTAGCAGCCTCTGTATGCAAATTCTTCTTTAACAGCCTTGTAAACCTTCTTGTCAACAATTACAGACTGTTCAGAAGCACATATCATACCATTGTCAAATGTCTTAGAATGAATAATTGAGTTAACAGCAAGTATTACATCTGCTGATTCATCGATAATAGCAGGAGTATTACCAGCACCTACACCAAGTGCAGGCTTTCCAGAAGAGTAAGCAGCTTTAACCATTCCAGGTCCGCCGGTAGCTAAGATAATATCTGCTTCCTTCATAAGTGTATCTGTAAGCTCAAGGGAAGGAACATCTATCCAGCCAATGATTCCCTCAGGGGCACCTGCTGCAACAGCAGCTTCAAGAACAACCTTAGCTGCTGCAATTGTCGATTTCTTAGCTCGTGGATGTGGGCTTATGATAATACCATTTCTAGTCTTAAGTGAAATAAGAGTTTTGAAAATAGCTGTTGAAGTTGGATTAGTTGTTGGGATTACGGCTGCAACAACTCCAATAGGTTCAGCAACCTTTTTAATTCCATATGCCTTATCCTCTTCAATAACACCACAAGTCTTAGTATCTCTGTAAGCATTATAAATGTATTCAGAGGCATAATGATTCTTGATAACCTTATCTTCTACAATTCCCATACCAGTTTCTTCAACTGCAAGCTTGGCAAGAGGAATTCTTGCTTTATTGGCAGCAAGTGCAGCAGCAGTAAATATCTTATCTACCTGTTCCTGAGTATAAGCTGCGAAGATGCGTTGAGCCTCCCGTACACCGGCAAGCCTTTCTTCAAGAGCTTCGACTGTGTCAACAATTGGGTAATTCTCAGTTAAATTCTTTGACATAACATTTCCTCCATAACTTGATTCGTGTAATATTGATTGATAATAATTTAACAATGTCAATATAACACTAATATAATTATAAGTCAATATTCATTGTAATATTAATTAAAATATGCTATCTTTTACCTAGTAACTGGGGGACTAATAAATCTTTTGTTAAGGATGGAGCGGCTTATGAAACAGGTTAGTGTTGATAATCTTAAAGAAAACGATATATTAGCTTTTCCTATATTGTCGCATTCGGGGACTGTTCTTATTCATGCGGATGTTGCTCTGACAGAAGAACTTATTGAAAGAGCAATTAATCTTGGAGTAAGAACTGTATACATAAAAGACGAAAAAGAGGGAATTGTCAGGGAGAATACTTCTGATAGTGATACGGCACGGGAAGAGGAAGAATATCCATACAGACTTGAAGAAACTGCCAATAATTCAAGGCAGATAGTAAAAAAAATATTAGAAAAACACATTTATAAACATAATGAAGAACTTAAGATAATTGTTAATGAGGCACAGAGAATACTTGATACAGTTATTGCAGAGCCGGAGGTTGTGAATAATATTACTGAAATCAGGAATGTAAGTACTGACATGTATACACACTGTATTAATGTATGTACTTTGTCAACAATTATGGCATTAAGGCTTAAAATGAGTAATAAACAGATACATAATATTGCGATGGGAGCAATACTTCATGATATAGGACTCAGATATATTAATGTTCCTTATGTTAATGTTAGTGAGAATAAGATGACTAATAAAGATGCTGTTGAATATAAGAAGCATACTATATTTGGATACAGCTCACTGCAGGACGAGGAATGGCTTCCTGACGTGGCAAAGGAGATTATTCTCTTTCACCATGAAAGAATTGATGGCTCAGGATATCCTTTCCAGCATAAGGGTGACAGGCTTAAACCAGAAGTTAAGCTTGTTTCTATCTGTGATGATTTTGACAGTATGATAAGTGGCATAGGCAGTGAGAAGATGAAGATATATGAAGCTATTGAATACATCAAAGTGCATTCGGGAGTAAAATATGACCCTACAATTGCTTCAAAATTCTTAGACTCAGTTGCTGCATACCCTGTCGGCTGTACAGTTTACACAAGTGATGGCGAAAAAGCTGTAGTTATAAGACAGAATAAGGAAGCTGCTGACAGACCTGTTATAAGAATGACAGAGCATGCAGATGGAACAACTTATACTGAAAATGTAGAGTATAACTTATTAAAGCAGCTTACTATGTTTATAGTAGATACAGAATAGAGCATTGGAGCAGCTATGAATTTATATATAAGAACCCTTGGATTTGATAATATGACATCAGAGGCTGAGGCAAAATTTATAAAAACAGGAATTAGAGAAAGCATAAAAGAAGGATTTGTGATACGCCACGAGAAATTAGATCGTGGCGTTATTATCTTGCGCCTTAGCAACTCAACCGGATTGTATGTGTATGGAAGATATGAAAAGAATGTTTTTAAATATGAGTATTATTTTCCGTTTGTTGTGGGGAAGACTTTAAGTGACAATGAGGAGATGACTATTGAGAGACATCTTGACAAGGAATCCTATGCAGTTATATGTGATGAATTAAAGACAGGAGTAACGCTTATATTTTATCTTCAGAATGTAATGGATTATCTTGATTATCTGTACAGTGGTAAGGATTTTAATGCGGATGATTTTAATCCTGACAGAAAGAACGAAATTGGTAAAGTACCAATCAGAAATAAAAAGGTGGCACTTACAGGACTGTCGCTTGGTGGAATTATTATGCTTCCGGTGAGAAAGGAAAGAAATTCTAAGAAAAGCAGACAGGATGAAATTGCAAGAAAGAATCTTATTCAGGCTGCAAAGAATGGAGATGAGGATGCAATTGAGAGCCTTACAATTGAAGATATTGATACATACAATGAACTTTCTAACCGTGTCATGAAGGAAGATATATTTACTATAGTAGACTCAACATTTATGCCATGCGGTGTAGAATGTGACCAGTATTCCGTCATAGGAGAGATTCTTGAACTGCGTGAAGAGGAGAATATATACACTGGTGAGAAGATATATATTATGGTTCTTGAATGTAACAGTCTTATTATAACTACAGCAGTTAATAAGGAACATCTGCTTGGAGAACCAGCCGTAGGCCGCAGATTCAAAGGACAGATATGGCTTCAGGGAAATGTTAGATTTACTGACTGATATTGTTGTTAAATATATGCTTTCATAATAAAATGTATTTAATATAGAAATTTACATATTATTACAAATGTGGTATTATAATACAAGGCATATAAGAAATCGGAAATGTCAACTAAATATTATTAATTATCAACGAGGAGGGAAAGCTATGAAGTTTTTCAGAAAATTAGGCTTTCAGCTTGTTTTATTTTTCGTTGTTGCCATTACAATTCCTATTGTAATGCTTATGGTAAGTTCAATTACAACAACTTCGTCTTCAATGGAAAATAACATGAAGGTAACAAGTGAGCAGACTTTGAATGAAGCACAGAATCAGTTTACTACATATCTTAAGACTCTGTCGCAGCCGGTAGACCTGCTTACAAGAAAGAATGAAGTAAAGCATCTTGAGGATCAGGGAACATTAAGTGATAATGTTAAGGCAGTAAGAGATTCTCTTATTGCATCAGTTAAGGTTACTAATGGTGCAGAAAGAGCGTTCTTTGCTACTAATACTAATCTTGAGATTACAGGTTGGGGAGAATATAACCCAGAGACTGGTAAGACACTTAGTAAGGGTGGTCTTGAGAATGGTGTAGACAGAACTAAGGAAGTATGGTACACAGATTGTAAAGGTCTTAAGGCAAGAAACAGCATTTATGCTTATTTTTCAAAGCCATATTACAGCAAGGATTTTGATAAGACAATAATTACTGTTTCACAGGAAATTAAGCATTCAGACGGAACGAATTATGGTACTGTGGGTATGCATATTGATTTTTCTGAGATTACTGATTTTGTACAGGGTATCGGACTTCTTAATACAGGATTTGTTGTCCTTGCAGATGAAGATGGTAATATACTTGTTAATAATGATAATAACAAGTATGTAACAGATTCAGTATCAGGACTGAATTGCTGGAGTACAGTTAAAGGTCTTACAGAGAATGATTATGATAAAGCATTTTCATTTGATGAAAACATTAATGGTGAAAAGGTACATGTAGTAACATCTAAGGATGCTGTTACAGGATGGACACTTGTTGGTTTTATCAGTTCTAAAGAAACATCTGCTACAACTAATAAGATGATTAGCAATACTGTTATATTCAGTATTATCGCATTTGTTATTGGAATTGGTATTGCACTTGCAGTTACAGCTTCTATGACTAAGGAGATTAAGAAGGTTTCTGGCCATATGAAGGATGTTGCCAGTGGTGATTTAACAGACAGAATTGATGTAAAGAAGAAGAATGAGTTTGGAGACCTTGAGAATAACTTTAACAACATGGTTGAGAACATGGCAGTTCTTATTAAGGGCGTTGAGGAAAAGAGTGGAGTTATAGTAGATGCGTCTGCTAAGATTGCAGGAGTATCTAAGTCTACTACAGAGACAGTAGGTCAGGTTTCAGAGGCTATACAGAGTGTTGCAGTTGGTGCATCAGGTCAGGCAGACAGTACACAGACAGCAACACAGGAAGTAGAAAATCTTGCAGACAGATTAAAGGAAACTAAGGCTTATGTAACTGATATCAGTGAGATGTCTGTTGAAACACAGAAGTTAAGTAATAAGGGACTTACAATTGTTGATGAACTTATTACTAAGGGACAGCGTTCAATTGATAACTCTAAGATTTCTAAAGAAGTTGTATCTGAGATGGTAAGCAGTATAGAAAAGATTAATTTCATATCAGATGCCATTACAGAAATTACAGAGCAGACTAACCTGTTATCACTTAATGCTTCTATTGAGGCAGCAAGAGCAGGAGAGAGCGGTAAGGGATTCGCAGTAGTTGCTGATGAGATAAGAAAGCTTGCTGAACAGTCACAGCAGTCAACAGATGAGATTAAGCAGATTGTTAATGAGATTACTATTAAGTCACAGCAGGTTGAGCAGACAATGGATGAGTCAGTTGGTATTATAGAGGAACAGAATGTATCTATTAAGGATGCTAAGGAACTGTTTAATACAATTTCTGATTCAGTTAACGGACTTAAGGAAGGTCTTGATAACATTACACAGCTCAATGAAGCTATGGATACTAACAGAAATAATGTTGTGAGCAAGATGGAAGATGTTGCAGCAGTAGCAACTGAGACCGCAGCAGCCTCTGAAGAGGTTACAGCATCAGCCGTTGATGTTGAGCAGACAATGCACGACCTTAATGAATTTACAGTTGAACTTGATAATATCGCAGAGGCTCTTAAGGAAGCTATTGATAAGTTCAAGTTGCAATAATTAAACTAATCCGATAAATGTGTTTATGGAAGCTGCCACTCTGGCGATTGTAATCGCCGGGTGGCAGTTTCTTTTTAATCTCAGGGTATCATTGACCTTGCTGATGTTTTGTGATAAAATCTCTCTTGGTGTTTAGCCAAGTTGTTCTCATAGTTAAGTGGATATAACGGGGACCTCCTAAGGTTTAACCATAGTTAAGCCCGAAGGGAGCTGAAACAGACAGAAAATATGTTTGTTTTATTATATCTAAGGTTATATAAACGAACAAGGAAAATTAAGAATATTCATCGCGAGAGTGATTGAATAGATAGATAGATATGACTGCCGAGTCAAAAAGGCTGCAAAGCCTTGAAAATACGGCATTTGTTCCTTTAGTTAAATGGATATAACAGGGTCCTCCTAAGACTCAATTGAGGGTTCGATTCCCCCAAGGAACGCTGATTTTTGCAGTAATGATTGAACAAAATCATTGCTGCAATTTTTCTTTTTTGAGATAAAAAGTTGTCACCATGGGATCTCAAAATGAATGATAATTGCCACCACAATTTAGAATTTGCCACCATATAAAAATTGCCGATTGTGCCACCATTTATTTGTAACTACGGAGTACAAGAGCGATAGGGTTGGTAAATACAAAAATTGAGTAATGAGATAACACTATATTCTTGCTGAAAAACAAAATCAGCCTAACGATTAAGCTCGTTTAGATTAGATCAAATAACGGTCTAAATCTGAACGGGCTTTTTTGCGTTTATGAGAAAGGAGATGAATGCGTTGGCAGAAAAGCAAGATGAAATGATTATGGGAGTAGAGATATCCAGATTAAGGACATTTAGCAATCATCCGTTTAAGATTCAATACGATAGTCAGATGATTGAGCTAAAGGATAGCATTGCAAAATATGGTATTCTTAATCCGCTGATCATACGACCACAGATGGATGGAACTTATGAAATTATATTAGGACATCATAGGCGTTATGCGGCAGAGCAACTTGGGTATAAGAAAGTTTCTGTAATTATCAAAGTTATGAAGGATGATGAAGCAATTATATCCATGATTGATTCTAATCTACAAAGGGAAAGAATCAGTCCAAGTGAAAAGGCATTTTCCTATAAGACGAAATATGATGTGATCCGTCGTAAGTCTGGTAGACGAAAATGTGGCCAAGTTGACCATCATTCTGGAAAGAAAAGCATTGAAGTAATTAGTGAGGTAGCCGGTGATAGTCCAAAGCAGGTGCAGAGATATATCAATCTTACAAACCTGATACCAGAATTATTAGAAAAAGTGGATGATGGAACTATTGGCTTTACTCCTGCGGTACAGTTGTCTTATTTAAAGAAAAAAGAACAGCGTGAAATATTACAGGCTATTGATTATGCGCAGTGTACACCATCGTTATCACAAGCCATCAGAATCAAGAAGATGAGTGCAGAAGGTGATCTTTCAGTAGAGAAGATGGAAGACATCTTGAGTGAGATTAAGCAAAAAGATATAGATCGCGTTGTTTTTAAGAACGAGCAACTATACAGGTTCTTTCCTTCTTCATGTACTGCCGAGCAGATGAGAAGAGAAATCATGGAAATATTAAAAGTATGGATGAAAGGTCAAATGGAATAGGAGGAGAATAAGTTATGTGTAAAGTAATTGCAGTTGCAAATCAAAAAGGTGGAGTCGGAAAGACTGTCTTTTGTGTGAATTTAGGAATAGGACTGGCAAAGGAAGGACATAAGGTACTTCTGATTGATGCCGATCCTCAAGGAAGTATGACAATATCCCTTGGTTTTAGTGATCCGGATCAGATGGAATTTACTCTTGCAAATCTTATGATGAGCATTGTAGATGACGAACAACTTAATTTGGAGAAAACAATTCTTCATCATGAGGAAGGTGTGGATCTTATTCCAGCCAATATTGATCTGTCAGCTATAGAGATATCAATGGTAAATGTCATGAGCAGGGAACTGATTATGAGAGCATTGGTGGATCAGCTCAGAAGGTTCTATAATTTCATTATTATAGATTGTATGCCTTCATTGGGAATGGTAACAATCAATGCATTAGCATGTGCTGACTCTGTGCTTATTCATGTTCAGGCGGCATATTTACCAGTGCGAGGCTTACAGCAGCTGATCAAAACAATCAGCAGAGTAAAAAGAACCTTGAATTCAAAGTTAAAGACAGAAGGAATTCTTCTGACTATGGTAGATAACAGAACCAACTATGCTACAGAAGATTAAATTTAGGTATACAGGAGACGATGTTGAAGCAATTTTGGACAAATTATCAACGTCCCAAATATTGTCGGAAGAAGATGGAGCCTTTACAATAAGTGCAGAAGTGTTTGGAAAAGGTATTGATATGTGGCTTAGAAGTCAAGGCGAATACATACAAATAATGTAAATTAAGTTTTGAGGATGACAGTTTTTGTCATCCTCATTTGCTATCATGATAATAGAAAAATAAGAAAGAGGAATCGTGATGAGAGATGTTAGACGATTTGTATCAAAATGGAATTTGATAACCCGGGGAATGCTTGTGGTTATAGGCTTGATAAGAGGGGATTATGTTTCAATCCCGACTGACTTTAACCGGTATCATATATATTGGACTTCGGAAATGAGTTTGATTAATATGCTTGTAATCATGATGCTGCTGTCAATACTTATGGTAATAATATCAGATGTTTATACTATAGTAAAAAATAACAATTATTTAGATGAAAAGTACTAGATTAAATAGGAAAATTGTCACAAATCACCATTTAAAAAATAATGTTAAATGTAAATTGATATTGTTCGAGTAACCGAGTATAATTATCTCATAAGTTTATATTACGGCAAAGCAAGCGAAAGCTTGTGACGCAAAACTATAAAATGTCAGCCAGTTACATTATTGTTTGACATAACAGTTATCAAAACTGCTATGTCTTTTTTGTACATGATGAGGTGTATTTATGAAGGATTACATGAAAATATCAGAAGCATCTGAGAAATGGGGGTTAGGGGAAAGACGAATAAATACTTTATGCATAGAAGGAAGAATTGAAGGTGCAGTAAAGTTTGGAAATACTTGGGCGATTCCAGTCGATGCAGAGAGGCCTAATGATTTACGAATTAAATCAGGAAAATATATAAAGGAGAAATAAAAATGGTTACTAATTATAAGACAGCTAAAGAGGATGTTCTTCGCTATTATGAAGAATTATTAGAAATTGTAGATGCATCTGGCTTTTCTAAGACGGATACATCTCTAGAAGCATTAAGAGTTCAGGCAGATAGGATTAAAGAGGACAAGTTTTGTCTTATGATTGCCGGAGAGGCTAAAAGCGGAAAATCAACTTTCATAAATGCCTATTTAGGAACAGATATATTACCAATGGATGTTAGACAATGTACTAGCTCAGTTGTTGAAATTCGATATGGTGCGGAATTTGTTTTAAATGCAACATATGCTGATGGTAAAATAAAGTCAATTAAGGGAGAAAGTGCAATTACTGACTTCTTAACAACAAATGCGGCTCTTGACGATGAATATAGAGACATACCTATACCAACAATCAATAATGAGATAATTGTCAAATATCAAGATAAAAAAATAGAGGAAGTAGTTATTCAGGATTTACTTAAAGGAGTAGAGCGTGAAAACATCCATAGACTTCCAGTGGAAGAATATAATCGGAAAATCAGAGAGTATATTAAAAAGAAACAGCCGCAATGGCGGACTGTCGTAACTAAAATTGAAATTGAATACCCATTTGAGGATAAAAATATTCGTGGTGTTCGCATCATTGATTCTCCAGGTGTAAATGCTACCGGAAAAGTAGGAGATGTAACGGCTGAATATATTGAATCTGCTGATGCCATAATGTTTTTACGTCCTATTACTGGTGTAGCAATAGAAGCGAATAGCTTTAAGGAGTTTTTAGAATCGAAAAGTGTTGATAGAAATAAAAATGCAATGTTTCTAATTCTTACTAGAGCTGCAGCTGAATCTGACGAAACAATTAGTCGTGCTTACGAAGAATTTGTTAATATGTTTGGGATTCAAAAGGATCAGAGTGGTCATGGGATTGTTAAAGAACAGATTATTCCTGTCGATAGTAAGGCTGAGTTATATTACAACGAATTTCAAATTTTAACAACAGAAGAGATAAAAGAGAAAATAAAAACACTAAATTCAGAGAAAAAAATAGAACCATTTGTAAAAGCTGCATGGTTTGATTCTGATGGAGAAAAGGATGCTTTCTTAGCTGAATTGAAGAGATTATCAAATTTTAACGTAATTGATCAATCAATGAATAGATTTGGACGGAAAGCACAGTTTATAGCATTAAGTGAGTTTCTTGAAAGAATGCTTAAAGTGTATACAAAAATTGCTGCATCACTAAAAGAATTAATTCAGAATTATGAACTGAAAGTAGAAGACCCATCGAAGCTAGCTATAAAGATTGAACAGACAAAAGCGGAACTTATAGATATTGAAAATAGAATGAATGAGAAGGTTGATGAGATAACTGCTAAATATGCTGGGAGTGGGAAGAACGGTTTAATTGCGCAGAAGGCCGAAGAGGTTATGAGTGCATATAAAAAAGAAATTGATCGGATTTCAGGAACTGGTGATTCGAGTTTAGATCAGTTGGAAAAACTCTCTTATAGACAAGTTGATACTTTTGTTGATTTTGAGGCAGGTTTACAAAAAAACGTCGTAGCTGAGTGTAACGCTGCATTAAAAGTTGCACTCAGTGGAAATAATAGTGTGGAATTTGTTACTTTGGAGCCTGATTTTACTAAAGATGTCGTTGATAAAATTAAGAGTGACATGAAAAGTGAAGCCAATGAAACCTATACTTATACAACGGGAAAAACATTTACCAAAACTCATAAGGGTTCTAGATTTTCCCAAGATAAGTATTACGACTTAGTAAAAAATAGCATTTTAGAACGAATGGATTCTATAAAGATGCAGGCTATTCGAGATTTGAGATCTTTTGTAAGCCACACAGTAACAACATATACTAAGGAATTGGCAAAAAATGCGGATGCTAAACGTAATGAATTAAAAAGAATTAAAGAAGATAAAAAGACGGCAGAAGAAATACTGGAAATGGTTGAATCACTAAAACTTATTCTTGAATCAATTGATCCAAAGAAAAAATCTGCCGAAGAATTGAAGGGAGGTATTGATACAAATGTATAAGGAAGAGTTAAAAAAACAGATACATGAGTTATTTCAGGAAATGAAGTGTAAAACTAATGAGATTGTTTCGACATCTAGAACAAAATCTATCGCAAGTGAAAGGATTATGGATTATGTTTCGACTAAAGTTGCGGCTGAAGGGGAAGGATATATAGTAGATATCTATAATGGCCTTGTAACAGAACTAAAGTCAGATGAGTTTTTTCAAAATCCAGAACATCTAAATGCCTTTTATAGACTAAATCTTAGAGAAGAACTAAATCAGAAATATCAATTTGATGTTAAGTCTCTGAAATCATATAAAGATGGTATCGATTATAAAGAAATCAATAGGTTATATACAGATCTAGGAGCTAGTGCAGGTACAATTGCGTTAGGTGGAATATTGAAATGGACACTGGCAAGTGTAGCCACTATTAACTTACCAATCGTTGTTATTATTGCAGGAGCTCTTTTAGTGGGTATTTTGACAGACAAGATTACTCAAGATAACAGTAAAAAGGATTTTATCAAAGCGATTGATAAGTATTTGAATAATATGGAAAATGAAATTCTTGACTGGTTAGTAGTTGTTGAAACATATTTTAACGATAGAATAAGGTCTTTATATAAGATGTAACTTTATCATCGTTAGGAGGCAATAGAGTGGAAGAAGAGAAGAATGGACTTTTGCAAGATCCGATAAAGCTGAAAGAAAGATATCAAATACAGTTCAACAATGATACAGAAGTTGTTATAAAGCAGTCAAGTGCTTTTGTATCAGCAATACATCCATCATATTTAGTTACTGATTCGAATAATGTAAAAGCATTGTCATATGAAGATACAGATAATATCTTGGAAACCTTTAGTTTTTATAGGATAGCAAGTTATTCTTATGAAAAAGTGGATGATGTGTATGATTACTTGAACGATAAAATGTCTAAACTTATAACTGCATTATACTCCATGATGAATCCCTTTATTTATGGTGTCATTTCAGAAAATGGACGTATGAGTATTGTTATAGGAGTCATGAATATTGAGAATGAGACAGAGATACTAAGGGGGGTAATAGAAGGATTGCTTGATGGAATAGAGCTTACGCAATACAAATTACCATCGAGTCTTGCTGTAAAATCAAAAGAAGTTGGACTTATTTCTGGTATTCCATCAGTGAAAATAGGCGAAACAGTACAAAAATTTTCATTTGCTCCAATTATGAAATCATTAAACGGACAAGCTTTTTCTGTCCTTGTTGTTGCCCGCCCCGTTAATCAAAATATCATTAACGAAACTTATAATGAATTGATTTCTATTAAAGATCATTGTTTTGCAGTAAGTAAAAGAAACATCTCAAGGCAGCAAGGTACTTCTAAGTCTGTAGGTGAAACAAATGGTACATCTAGTACGACAACACAGACAGAGGGAACTTCTACAAGTAAAACGGGAAGTTTTGGTTTGGCTTTTATATTGAGTGGAAATAAGTCAAAAAGTAAAACGACAACAGATAGCACATCAAATTCCGAAGGAACTAATTATAGCAAAACAATAACAGATGCAGTTAATAATAATGAAGGAATATCTGCGGATGTTCAGAATGGATTTGCATTAGAGTTGATGGATTATGCTGACAAGGCACTAGAGCGCTTCCGTCAAGGTAGATCTAATGGTATGTGGGAAACGGCAATTACATACTCTGCAAATTCGAAAATTGTATCAGGAATTATCGGAGCTTGTATTGAGGGGGAATTATCAAGACCTAATCAAAAAATAATGCCTTTAAGCAGATTTGATGTAACCTTGGAAGGCAAAAACGTAAAATCTAATTCAATGATAATACCTAAAATTTTGTTGGATGAGCAGTCAAAATCAAATCTTTGTACTTACATAACATCAGAGGAGTTAGGTACTCTATGCACTTTGCCCGAAGAATCTGTTCCTAACTTTGAATTAAAACAAGAAAAGAAATATCCTGTTGTAAGCGATTATCAATGTGGGATAAGAATTGGATTTGCAAGCAATGGCAAACATAAGTTTGATAATATGCCCTTTGATTTCTCATTAAAAGATTTAGCGAGACATACGTTTGTATGTGGCATTACTGGAAGTGGTAAAACAACAACAGTTAAGAAAATTATTAAAGAAGCAGATGTTCCTTTTTTGGTAATTGAATCAGCAAAGAAGGAATATAGAAATATGAAGCTAAATAGTAATAAAACTCCATTAGTTTATACTTTGGGAAAACCAGAAATCAATTGCCTGAGATTTAATCCTTTCTATATTCAGTGTGGAGTATCTCCACAGATGCATATTGATTTTTTGAAAGATCTATTTAATGCTTCATTTGCTTTTTACGGTCCAATGCCGTATATACTTGAAAAGTGTTTACAAAATATTTATAAGAAAAAGGGATGGAATTTGACTTTAGGGTATCATCCTTATCTTATGGACTTGTCAAATTCAGTAGACTTTTTTGAATTGGATTATATGAAGAAACAGTATTCTTTAGAGACCCATAAGTATCTTTTCCCTACTATGCAAGATTTAAAGGTAGAAATTGAAAGATACATAGAGGAAGAAATGGAATATGAAGGAGAAGTGGCCGGAAATATAAAGACAGCAATTAAAGCAAGATTGGAAAGCTTATGTAATGGTGCAAAGGGCTTTATGTTTAATACCCATGATTATGCAAATATGGAGAAGTTGCTGTCACAACAATGCGTGTTTGAATTGGAGGGGTTAGCGGACGATTCGGATAAAGCTTTTGCCTTAGGACTACTTATTATATTCATAAATGAGTTCAGACAGGTTAGTAAAGAAGCAACAAGTTCAAATAAGACATTGGAACATTTACTTGTTATTGAAGAAGCACATCGATTACTAAAAAATGTTAGTAGTGAAAATGGCAGTGAAGATATGGGAAATCCAAAAGGAAAAGCTGTAGAACATTTTACAAATATGATTGCAGAAATGAGATCATATGGACAGGGAGTAATTGTCGCAGAACAGATTCCGAGTAAGCTTGCTCCTGACGTAATAAAGAATTCATCGAATAAAATTATCCAAAGATTAGTTTCAGTTGATGATCAACAACTGGTTGCCAACACAATTGGAATAAATGCTGAAGATTCAATAAATCTAGGACAGCTAAAAATAGGTCTGGGTTTGTGTCACAAGGAAGGTATGGCATTACCAGTAATGGTGCAAATTATTCCTGTGAATGATGTAAGCGTTACGGATGGAATGTTATATAGTGGAGATGTTGAAAAACGTATAGATAGCATAAATCTGACGACTGTGAAAGAGGTAATTGCAGATTCGTTAGATCTTATGGCATTGAAAATGTTGAATAGTCTTTTACTTGAAGATGAAGACAATATTCAACTTTCTATTCAAAGTTATAAGAAAGATATTCAAAAAGCTATTAAAAAGACAGGTACATCATTACTATTGTGCAACAACGAAGAAGAAATATATTTATCATTGCTTGCTAATAAGATTGTAGAATTTTTATTGAATGGAACTTACAGTGCTGGGAAGATTGTAGATAATGAATTTGTTGAGCAATTAAATCAGACACTACTAAAACCGACTGATGATAAAATTCAAGAGTTAAAGAGTCAATTAAAACGACTGTATAAAGAAGATCCTTCGTATAAAGCTAAATATGTGGTTTCACAATTAGTATATCATACTATGAGAGAAAACACGGACATCTCAAATACTATAAAAAATTATTTTTATTTTATATCTGAAAATAATGTTAGAGATGTTGAACAAATGATAAGGAGGTAATTATATGAGTGCTGGACTTGTGGCGGCAGCCTTGAAGGAAACTGCTAGTAAGGCCGTAGAAAAAGTAAAAGATGTTAAGGAAAGCATTGAAAAAGAAGCTGATGAGGCAAAAGAAACTATAGATACTGCGAAAAAAATTATACAAGAAGCGGATGTGGAAAGTGCAAAAAACAAGTCGCTGAAAAGTATAATTGAAGAAAATAAAGAAAAGCGAGATAATATAGAAAAAAATAGTAAAGAGGCTGATGAGGCAAAAGAAAGTCATGAAGGTTTAACCGATGAAGAGAAAGAAAAGTTACGAGAATTAACAGGTTGGTCGGATGAGATACTTGATGCAATCGGATCTTGGAAAGAGGCAGAAATATACATGAAAGCGAACCTAAAAGAGGTTGAGATTAACGGTAAAAAATGTCTTATAAGAGAAGATATTGATTTGGATCAAGTAGATGAAGATGGTATTTCAAATCGAGATAGGATGGAACGTGGACAGGCACCATTAACAAAAGATGGAGAAAAAGTCGAGTTACATCATATTGGCCAAAAGCAAAGTAGTCCATTAGCAGAATTAACAATGGAAGAACATCGAGGCGTGGGTAATGATACCATCCTTCATGATAAGACAAAAGAATCAGAAATTGATCGTAAAGCATTTGCTAAAGAGCGTAGTGACCATTGGAAAGATCGTGCGTCGGATGCAGGAGGAGAATAATATGTCAAAGATTATAGATGTTATTGATAATTTAGAAGATTTGCTTGCTTTAAAGCCGGCTACAGACGAAGAAATTGAGAATGTGGAAATTGAACTAGCTCTACAATTGTCGGATGAATACAAGGAGTATTTAAGAAAATACGGTGCAATTTTAGCAATGGATATTGAACTTACAGGTATTGCAAAAGCAAAGCATCGTGATGTTGTTCAGGTTACAAAAAAAGAATGGACAGCAAATAGTAAGGTGTCTCATAAGCTTTATGTGGTTGAGGATGTTGCTATTGATGGTATAGTTATTTGGCAAGATTCGGAAGGCAAGATTTATGAGTCGACACCAGGTAGTGAGCCAAAAGAGATATACGATAGTTTGGCAGAGTATATAGTAAACAAGTAGTTAAAACGGCTGTATGAAAAGTACAGCCGTATATTGAGGTTATGATGATTTCAAATGTTTTAACAAGTATCAATCCCATTAAAGTTAGTTCTATAAAAGAATTATTTGATATTATTACTGAAGAAAACAAAGAAGGAAATAGGTGGTTCCGAGGACAGAATAATATTGAGTATCCTCTCATTCCTTCCGTTTTGAGAAATGCAGTAATTGTTTCAGATCAATTTAAAAGACCAGTTGAACCTCGCAAAATTGAAGTATTTAGTACACATGGTGATAATGTGCTAATACCAGATAGATTATATTTAAACAACTTTAAGAAGTTTTTAGATAAAGAAAATATTAAAACAGATGCATCAGATATAGAATTTATTTGCTTAGCTCAGCATTACGGGGTAAAAACTAGATTGTTAGATTGGTCAAGTGATGCGATTGTTGCGTTGTTCTTTGCTATTGATGGACGTGAACCGGGGAATTCAGCAGGTTTTTACATTTTAAATCCATTAAAATTGAATAATGTATCTTTAGTAAAAAATGTAATGAAATATGATGATCTTTATTTGAATGAAGAATTTGTATTTCCAGTTGCTTTTTATGGACCCCATAAGGATAAAAGAATGTGCAGACAATCGGGGAATTTTACAATTCATGGACAGATGGTTTGGCCAGTCGATTACCTATATATGGCAGATGAATTTTTGAAAAGAATTGAAATTTCAGATGAACTTTGTTGTGAATTAGAACATTTTTTATTGGGGTGTGGCATAAACAGAAAGTCGATCTATGTTGAAGATAGTAGACTTGATGAAATCTCAAAGAAGGCACAAGAGGAAACAGAAAATGCATACAACAAAAAAATTCATCAATTGAGAGAAGAGTGGTTAAAATCACCGGAAAAGGGAATAAGTACGCATTTATATTTCAAAGATCTATAGATTGATTTTATGTAAAAAAGAGCCAATGATGGTCAAAAAGTGTTCGACATCCGGCTCCATACACATTATAATATAGTTGATTTAATAAGAAAATAGTGAAATCATTACTGAGCAGTATCGTAGGTTCGGTAGTCAATATCTTGAACTCGATGGAATGCAAAGGTTATGCCCATGTGGTTGCAAAACCACCATATAGCCACCATTTGCACGTTTTCGATGATTAAAATCTATTTTCCTTGTTTGACTTAGAACAACAGCAAAGTGGCTTGAATTGGTACTGTAAGTCACTCTGCTTGACAATGATAATAATAAGCGTACCCGACATGGGTCGAACTCCTAAGTCTCAATCCTCAGTTCGACTCTGGGTGGGAACATTTATATTAAGAAGTGACAAGCAGTGGCGGTGGGAATCGTTGCTGCTTTTTTATGTCAGAAGTGTTGCATAGTAATATTTTAGAATAGAATGATTATTAAAAAGAATTAAATTCAGTTTCTAATTGGCGAACCGATTCCATAATAGTATTGAAGTCTGGAATATCGTCATATAACATATCCTTCATGGCGTTGTAATTAATGATGAGGGCAGAAAAATCGCATGTTTTCAGGGATGAGTATATAATTGCAAATGCTAATATAAGAATGTAGGAATGTCCGTACCCCCAAAGCTACATTTTTATATTGACATTTGCACTTTAATAGTAAAACCAAGGAAAGATGGATGCTATGAGATTATATCCGGGCATAGAAGAAAATTTGCTGCTGAAAAATTGGATATAGAAATGTTCCAGTGATAATACGAGTTCTTAAAGATGATGAAGCAGTTGTATCAATGGTTGATTCCAACCTACAAAGAGAAATGATCAGTCCAAGTGAAAAGGCATTTGCTTATAAGACGACAAACTATAAATAGTCAATAGATTTTGAAGAAAAATTTATGATTATAAAAAAGGGTAACTTTAATAAACCATCTAAATACGGCGTATTTTAGATGGCAATCATCTTCTACAAGAAAATAAATATGTAAGTATTAGCGAAGCTTCTGAACGCAGAAATCGGTATCTTGCCTCTCCAATGCATAGATAACACGAATCAGTTTCTTGGCAACGTGAGTGATTGCAACTCTGTGTGGTTTACCTTCTGCACGTTTCTTGGCATAGTAAGTTGCAAATGTCATGTCAAAACGAATTAACGGAAGACAACAATTAATTAAGGCATATCGTAACTGTGAAGAACCTCGCTTTACCATTCGACCACCATGAGATTCTGTTCCAGAATCATTGATTCCAGGTTCAATTCCTGCGAATGCAAGCATCTGCCCCGGATTATCAAAGTTCGATATATCACCGTACTCAGAATAAATGATTGCGGCAGAAATCGGACCGATGCCAGGAACAGATAAGTAATGAGGATGGACTTCTTCGATGAGACGATTGATTTCTTTTTCAAGGGTGTCAATCTCTGATACAAGAGTTTTATACAAAGTAAGCAGACTGTTCAATTCAATATCAAAGATGGAATTGTTTACACCTATTGTATTAGCTGCAAGTTCCTTCAAAGCAATGAATTGTTGGGGAGAAAACTTACCTCTAGATATGGAACGAAGTTTCTCATAAGAAACAGAATTCATACGAGCCATCTTTTCGGCAGAGCCATAGTTCTCTAGTAGATATAAAGCAGTTTTAGACAAACGCTCATTGAAAAATGGTTTGAATTCAGGAAATGTATGGTCTAACACATTTGTTATCTTAACAAGATAAAAAGAACGCTGTCGAATTAGTCTGTCACGCAAACGAGTTAATGACTTTAAGGAATAAGCGTGGTAAAATCCTTTTGAATGGGGTTTGTATTCAACAGTCATTAACCAACGGGCTATTAACTCGCAGTCGATAGAATCGGTTTTGGTGCGTCGGAGAGTCTGAGACTTCTTGAAATCCTTGATTAAAACTGGATTAATTTCCATGAAGCTGTGGTTGGCATTTTCAAGGAAGAGTTCAAGATTGAGGGCATAATGGGCTGTTGATTCAAACCCTATTCTTATATCCTCAGGACTGGAGAGAGAATTAAAAGTGGTAATCAGTTCTTCAAAGCCAGCTTTATCATTTTTGATAGTGAACTTTGAAATAACTTTTTGATCAGTTGCTGAAATAATGCAGCAATCGTGTTTGTACTTGGAAATATCAATTCCAACAAAATACAGAGACATAGATAAGTACCTCCTGAATAATAAAATAAGCACTGCTGTCTTCCACAGAGAATTCGGCTGTGTAATCACGTAAATAGAAACGTCAAGCGTTAACAAACTGATTAACAGTAATAGACGAAAAGCTGTGGTCTGAGTCACCTTCGAACAGTCAAAGCTGTAAAAGTATAGATACAGATCCACAGTGCTTTAAGTATTATAATGGAGAATTCAATAAAACCCAAGAAATGGGAGAAAGGAGAATAATCCATTAACCTCATAAGAGGATAATTGGATTATACGTGAAGTACGAAGCAATCAAGCGAAAAGCTGGAAGAAGAAAATGTGGTCAGGTGGACCATAATTTAGGAAAGAAGAGCATTGAGCTGATTGGAGAAGAATGTGGGGATAGCCCCAAACAGGTTCAGAGATATATCAAGATTACGGATCTGATACCTGAAATGCTTGAAAAAGTAGATGATGGGAGCATGGGATTTACCCCAGCCGTACAGTTGTCTTATTTGAAAGCGAATGAGCAGAAACAAATGCTTGATGCTATGGAGTTTGCGCAATGAACACCTTCACTGTCACAGGCAATCCGTATTAAAAATTAAGTACAAACGGAAAACTTAAAGTACAGGATATGGAAGATATTCTAAGTGAGATAATTATGAAATGATATCAGGGCACCGCAGATTACATGCGGCTGGAATTGTGGGATTAAAGAAAGTACCTGCAATCGTAAAGGAAATGACGGATGATGAAGCCATTATTGTTATGGTAGATGCGAATGTGCAGAAGGAAGAGATTCTACCGAGTGAAAGAGCATTTAGCTTTAAGATGAAGATGGAAGCAATGAGCAAACAGGGAAAAAGAAATGATTTAACTTCGGGACATGATGTCCCTAAGTTAACAACAGACGAAATAGGCGAAGAGAATGGAATGAGTGGTCGTCAGGTAAAAAGATATATCAGACTTACTGAATTGATTCCGGAACTATTGGATTACGTTGATAATAAAAAAATAGGGTTAGTTATGGCGGTTGATCTCTCATACCTTAATAAACAGATTCAAAAATGGGTATATGAGTATTTTAAAGATAATAGTTTCCTAAAGCTAGTGCAGGTAGAAGCGTTGAAAAATTATCCAAACCTATCCAATGCAACTCAGCAAAGTGTTATTTCTATAATGAACGATGCGTTGCCGAAAAGGAGTATAGGAGCTAAGATTTTATTTTCAGAAAAGAAACAGGATAAATACTTTCGAGCAAATTATTTTTCAAAGGAACGGGAGAATGTGATTATCCATCTGTTAGTGCAGTGGAGTGAACAGCAGAAACAGGAACAGTAAAGAAGAAAGGATTGTTTCAGAAGTGTAAAAACTGCACTTCTGGAATAGGAAGGAGTATCGAATGGATGATAGAATAAAGCTGTCCTATTTCTATGGAAAGGAAGCTGATCAGTATTCATTTTATAAAATACCTAAGCTGTTATTCACAGACGAGTATTTCAAAAAATTATCAGTGGAATCAAAAGTGCTGTATGGGCTGATGCTTGATAGGATGTCATTATCCATGAAAAATCAGTGGTTTGATGATGAAGGCCGGGCATACATATACTATTCACTTGAAGATACCGAAAGAGTACTTTATACTCGGCAGCTAGCCGATAAAAACCTGTTATGCTGACTGCTGGAGCGTAACCATCAATCGCTTCGAAGAAGGCTTTTATTTCAGTATCTGACAGGATATGTACTACTGTTTTCTCAGCTTTATAAAAGTTAGATCCAGTAATTCATTGTAGAGACTGGAACGTGATGTTTCTGACACCATGTTTTGCACGGCTGTCCACTGGATTGAAATTCATGGATTCGTTCAGACCACAGTGTAATTTTTTCATCTGTTTTCATAATGATACAGTTTCCTTCCTTTGTTATGAAAAGACTGTATCAGAAAAATATAGGTGCTAACAGATACGGATGATTACCTACTTACGGTCAATTTCTCCCGATGCTAACAGCGCAAAAAAGACGCCTATGGTTAGACGTCTTTAAATATTTTGAATTATTTGTTTTATGGAATCGATATTGTCATGGTTATAGTCTTTAAGAAAACTATGATAATCTGAAGCTAAACATAATGCAATTTTTTTGGCTTTAATTAAATCAAAGAAAGATTTACCATTTGCTATTTGCTCATAATCTTCAAGAGTGAATGTGAGAATAAATATTTCTCTGTTGTTTTGATATTTTTCGATAATGCGTAAAACTTTAGTGAGACCATAAGCATCATGAAATTCGTTTTCATTTCCTGTTAGTCCTTTTTGTGTAAAAATAATTCCAAAAGGGACATCCGTACTTATCAATAGACTGTAGAATTTTCCAACATAAGTAACATCTAAGGTAGAAGCATAATTTTTACATTCTCCTAATGCTATATCGGATTCTATCTCAAGTATATCTCTAGTGAGATTAAACTCATGCAGTGCTTGCTTGCCTCTTTCTGAAAGGATTATCACCTCATCAATCTCGTTAGTACCAGTATGAATATTTCGATAAATTTCAAAAAAATAAGATTTCTGTATTAGGAAGGAAACTAAATTTTCAAGACGATCCCCTTTCTCTTTGGTCGTTTCGGTTGATTTGTCAAAAGGTCGCCTTAAGTTTGCTAATAAGCCAGAAAAATCTTGTTTATCTTCCTCAGACCAAGCGGTTAACTCATAAAAAATATCTAGTGGTCTTTGAATGATTTCTTGAAGATACTCTTTAATACTATAATTATCTTTTTTTATATCAATCATATGTGCAACACCTTATAAAGAACAATTATATCGTCAGAAACAGATAAAGCACTACTACAAAAATCACAAGTATAGTTTTCGTTGAAATCTGTTAAGGTATCTAAAAAGATTCCTTTGCTTCTACCACATTTCATGCAATAAACTTCGTAAATATTTCTTACAAAGCCAGCCTTCTTTAAATCCTCCATAAATAAATAAGCTGTTTTTATATCAATGACTAATTTTGATTTTAAATGACCTGGGTAAATAAAGTCACCAGGATGAATTACAGAGAAGAAATCATCACATTGTTTTTTCTGATATGGGGTCAGATTGTATGAGATTTTCAAGTTCTCTATTACATTCAATAAGGTAATTTCTGACATAACTCATCACCTCCTTATCTCCTAGAAGTTCACCGTAAAACATAAATAGACTATAATAAGTTCCCTTGTAATTATGAGTAATACCGAATTTTATATCACGATCATCCAGTTTTACCTTTACCATTGGCATATCAGATTTTATTTCAATTTCTTTGATAAAGGCTTCTAGTTTATCTTTAATCAAATTTGTATTGATATCGGTATCAAACAGTTCCTTATTCTCTTTGATAAAAGCTCCTAGTTCTCCAAGAATTGGCATGACACCATCACCATCATCATATGCTTCTAAATATGCAGTAGTACCATTGCGTTGCATTCTTTGTGCATAAATAGAAATATTATCTTTTTCTGATTTTATATAATCTATTACTGCCTTAAAATCAATGTTCTCTGTTGTAATACCCAGTGTAGAACTTAAGTAATCAAGAATTTCATTGATTTTATCCCGATAGAAATTGTATGAATTTTTATATGCAATACCAACTCGATCAAAACGAAGTTCTATTATATTATGTTCTTTATCTAAAACACAGATAACAACAAAATTAATTTGGTTTCCAGTATCATTATTAAGTAAATTAGAAAACTTTAAATACACTAGATTACCAACAATATATAATGAAGGTTTCTGATATTCATCAATTAGAGAACTCCCTTTTTTGTCGAATAAATTTACTGATTTGTTTTTTACCAGTTCTTCAATTTTTGTTGAAGCAATTTCAGAACATTTAAAATAACAAAAATGTCGATATTGACGTTTATACTCAAATTCTTCAATAAAATGCAATACATTATCCGCTTGTAAAATATTGTTGATTTTCTCATCAAGTGAATCGTATTCAGAAACATCAATAATATCTGCAAAATTTAGAGAGAGTTGAGATGTTTTTTTACGATTATCTATAACCAGTCCGTCGTTGACTGCCTGTTTTAAAAGTTCTTTTTTTAAATATGCAGGAAAAAATTCTGCAATTGTTTTCTGCATGTTAGTTTTATATAAATGATCCATAAACATCTCCTCCAATATCGTATAGTTAATTATAGTATATCACATGAGAGAAGTATGTGCAATTTCTTTAGAAAAACACTTGACTTTTTTTGAATGAAGTGATATAGAAAATAATCAAATTTCTAGAAAGAGGTGTAAAATTGAGCTTCTAGACTTCAAAGGAATATATTTTGCTACCAGAAAGAGTTTTGAATTATTTCTGAATGGTCAGAACAAATATCAGATAGTGAATGATGAAGACAAATCAGGTGAAGACCAGGCCTCTGTAGAAATAAAAGAATATATATCAAGACAGGATGAAGCAAAGCTGGCAGGTGTAACAGAATCAACAATTACCAGGTGGATGCATCTTGGAAGATTTACATGTATCGGTGCAGGGAAGGTTCTTAAAATCCGCCGGAAGGAATTTATTACATGGCTGAATGAGTACAGGGAAGGAGAGAAGTAACATGGCATTTATCAGAAAACGTGGAAAGACATTTTCTGTGGTGTACCGAGTGAAAGATGATGATGGTACAGAACATCAGAAGTCAGAAACATTTCCAACCAAGAAAGAGGCGACAGGCGTCTGAAAGAAATCGAGTACAAGAAAGCTGCCGGTAAATTTGTAGTTCCAAAATGCACTACGGTAAAGGAACTGATTGAAGAATATGTAAAAATATACGGACATGATAAATGGGGAGTATCGACTTATGATGGAAATATCGGACTGATACATAACTACATTCTTCCGACAATCGGCAGTACTAGACTGACAACCATAAATACGCATTTCATGGAGAAATATTATAAGGAGCTGCTTGGCATGCCGGCAGTAAAGAGTAGCAGAAATCCAGATGGCACGGGGAAGATTACAGAATCGACAGTAGGTGAGATTCATAAGATTCTTAGAAGCTGTTTCAGACAGGGTGTTAAATGGAATCTGATGGAAAAGAATCCGGCTATTGATGCAACGGTTCCAAAAGCCAAAAAGGAAACGAGGGAAATATGGAGCGCAGAAATGCTCATGCAGGCACTTGAAGCGTGTGATAATAAAATGCTCAAAATTGCCTTTCATCTTGCATTTACAGCCACGCTTCGTATAGGTTAACTGCTAGGGCTGACCTGGGATGAGATGGATATTTCAGAGGAAGCGATTGCAGGAAACAGGGCATATATCATTATAAGCAAGCAGGTGGAAAGAGTATCTAAAGAAGCAGTGGAGCAGTTAAACTCAAAGGAAGTAATTCTTACTTTCCCATCCCAGAAAAAGAATAACAAAACAGTACGGGTATTGAAAACACCAAAGACTGAAAGCAGCGCACGAAAGGTATTTATTCCAAAATCTGTTGCGCAATATCTGATAGAATTGAAACAGGAGCGGAACGAGATAAAGGAGGCTCTAGGAAATGAATATCATGATTATAACCTGGTAATGGCAACTACCTTCGGGCTGCCGATCGGGGACAGTTATCTGAGAAACAAAATGCAGGAGATTATTGATGAACTTGGACTTCCGGATGTAGTGTTTCACAGTCTGCGCCATACCAGTGTAACATACAAGCTGAAATTAAGTGGAGGAGATATCAAAGCGGTTCAGGGAGATTCCGGACATGCTCAAGCGGACATGGTAACAGAGGTGTATGGCCATATCATAGATGAAGACTGGAGAAAAAATGCAGAGATGATGGAGAATGCATTCTATAATAAAGAAAACCTGAATCCACAGATGAGGGAAAATAATGAGGAGAGCAAGAAGATTGAAGTACCGGAGGGTGTGGATGCGGAGCTACTGATGAAGGTACTGGCAAATCCGGAAATGGCGGCGTTACTTACTTCCCTGGCAAAGACAATGAAGGTATAAAATAGTAGCAAGAAAAAGACAGTAAAGTTTAGCTTCCTGTTGAAGCTGAATGGTATCGTCTTTTTATTTTATAGGAGGTATGCTATAATTTATTTTGACGTAGTGGAATAATTCATTTTATTGAATAAGTTCCAAAGAAATCACCTATGGGGGATTGTTACATGGGAAAGACTAATAATAAAGATAAAGAACCAACTTTTTTAAAAATTATATATTTTGATGAATCAGCTGCACAGGACTATTTGGACATTACGAATGGTGGACGATTGGATTGGAGCAAGGAAGATAATATGAAACGTGCAGCAGAAATATTAACAGAAATTGAAGCTCAAGCAAAAGGTGGATTTAATATTATAAGTTTTATTAAAGGGAGCTTATCAGGGAACATAGATGCAAAAGCGACTGGTGAAATATCGAAGTTATTTGATTCTACAATAAAAAACACTTTGCTCACGGATTATATTAAGAAAGCCTACAAAGATGAAAGAGTGAAGAAGTTTGTAAGATCTGGAGTATATGCACCGGAGAATTCAATCTCATTATATAAGATGTATAGTTCGTATCTTACGGTAGTTCCGAAAGATCAGCTGCCAATAGATATGGAAAAATTGAATGATGCCTTGTTGGGAGAAAGAGGTTATTATGGGATGCTTCTTAAAACGGAAGAAAAACCTACTTCTGTTTTAAGATTTAATATACATGCCTTTAAAAATAGTTATAATTTAGCAGATTTAAGCAAAATGGAATTAGTATATTATGGGATTAGGGTTGGTTCTTGTAAGATAACAGAACTTACAATAGATAAAGAATTTGATTTTCAAAAGAAAAATGTGGAAGTTACAGCAGAAAGTGTCATAGATGGCGATGTGAAATCGCATGATGACGAATTAGATGTGTATGATATTGTGTTAGCAGGTGTTGAAGCATGAAAAAAATAGTGATGTTTTATGGATCGGATAGGGCATATACTGAAATTATTCCCAAGTCATATAGAAATCTATCTGATATTGCAATGCAGATGGATGATGAAAATAAACAGATTCCATTAGTGCTTGTTGGCTTACCTGAAAATGAAGAGACTCCTAAAAAAACGAAGAAAAAGAAAATAAGAGTAACGAATTTTGTAATATTTGCTGATGAATATAGTAGTGTAAATGAACATGTTATTATCAACTTTTTAAGCTTTATTTCAAAATTGACTATAGCTAATATGTATATTCAAAATCCGCCCATTCATTTGCAGGAGCAAATAAATAGGGCATTTGGAGAAGAGAATATAATAAAAGAGATTCATCAGAACTACAATATGGTTACTGAAGAAACAATTAGAAGGATTAATTCTGAATTTGATAAAAGAGTTATAGGCCAACAAAAGGTAAAAGAACAGATATTGAAATCAATTTTTCCTATTATGAATAATGCACAATGTAAACCAGTTGTTCTTTTGTTTTACGGAAATTCAGGTATTGGTAAAACGGAAACGGCACAGTTTCTCACAGAGCAAATTGGAGGAAAGATATTGAGAAAACAGTTTTCGATGTATCAGAATAATGAATTTGCAAACTATTTGTTTGGTGGAAAGTATAATGAAAAGAGTTTTGCTAAAGATTTGATTGCAAGAGATTCTAATGTCATTCTGCTTGATGAATTTGATAAAGCCTATGCTGTATTTCATAGTGCTTTTTATCAGTTATTCGATGAGGGAATATATGAAGATCAGAATTACAGAGTTGATGTAAGACATGCAACAATTATTTGTACGTCTAATTATAAATCAAAGGATGAGATAAAAGAAAAATTGGGAAATCCTATTTTTAATAGATTTGATGGTGTTATAAGATTTGAAGACTTATCGATAGAGGCAAAAACAGCAATAGCTAATAAGGAACTTGAATTAATGGATGAGGAAGGAATAATATCAGAAGATATTAGACAGAGACTTTTACAGCAGTCATCAATACTTGAAAATGCACGCGAGATACGAAAATTAATTAAAGATACTAAATCATTAATTGAAATAAGAAAAATATGTAAATAAACCAATTCAAAGCTAAGTGCAAGCAGATGTATTTGAAATTTTGTATTTACGGATTGCGCATTTGTATTTGTGTCACCAGTGGTGTCACAAATAAGAAAGGTGGAATATGGGAAAAAATGAAATTAGTTTGGCAGATAACTTGATAAATATCATTAATACAGCAAGAGAAAACGCATTTAAGAAAGTGAATGAAGAATTAATAAGCATGTACTGGCAAGTGGGGGAGTATTTGCATAGGGAAGCTCAAAAGTCAACATTTGGTGATTCATATATTGATTCTATTGCAAACGAGATACAGGAAGAATTTCCGGGAATAAAGGGATTCAATAGACGAGGCTTGTATAGAATGAAACAATTTTATGAAACTTATGCTGAAAATGAGGTTGTGACACCACTGGTGACACAAATTAGTTGGACAAACCATCTGTTAATTATGTCAGGATGCAAGAGCGATGAAGAAAGAGAGTTTTATATTCGGCTATGTATTAAAGAAAAATACTCCAAAAGACAATTACAGCGCCAGATGGATAGCGGATATTATGAAAGATATATGTTATCAAAAGATACGTTATTGCCAGAAAGCGTAAAAAGATTTGGGGAAAATCCCTTTTTAGATTCATATGTAATGGAATTCTTGGATCTGCCAAATGAATATCATGAAAATGATTTGAGAAAAGCCTTAATCAAGAATATGAAAGATTTTATTTTGGAGTTAGGTAAAGATTTTACATTTATTGATGAGGAATATAAGGTTCAGGTTGGTGGAGATGACTTTAGAATAGATTTACTCTTTTTTCATCGTGGATTACAGTGTTTAGTAGCAATCGAATTGAAAATAGGCAAATTTAAACCAGAGTATGTCTCTAAGCTGGATTTCTATCTAGAAGCATTGGATAGACAAGTAAAGAAAGAAAATGAAAATCCAAGTGTAGGATTATTGTTATGTGCAACAAAGAACGATGAAGTTGTTGAATATGCAATGAGCAGAACAATGTCGCCAATGTTGGTTTCTGAATATAAATTACAATTACCGGATAAGAAGGTATTGCAGAAAAAATTGCAAGAATTGGTGAATATACCGATGATTGAGGAAGATTAAATTTGGGATATAAGTGATTAGTATGGAAAATATTGATATATTGGATTTTATGGATGGAATACCTGATAAAGAATTCGAGAAGACGAAAGCTCTAGAATATTATAAAAAAATACGAAATGAATTTAAAAAAATATCAAATGAAGATATTCTTGGAGATAATTTGAATAATGTAGTTTTAGTTAATATTATAATTGACGAAGAATGTGACTATGATAGAAAAAAACCTCCAATTTATAGAATGTATGTTAATGGCAAAAGTAATATAGATATACAAGAAATTTTGGATAAAGCAATATATAAATTTATAGAAGATGGACATTATTATTTTCACTATTATTGTCATCAGTTGCAACGTGAATTATCTGAAGTAATTGCAAAATGTTTAAATGATAATAACGAAAAAGACGAGTATTGGTGTAAATTACTGAATGACAATAGTGAGACATTGTCAGGGAAAAAAGCTTATAATTTTATAATTTTGGTTTTTGATAAAATAGCATTGAAAACAAATGTTACATATAATGGTAAAAGGCATCCGTTTTTAGATGCGCTTAAGACGGAATGGTCATTTGGTAAAGTTAATGATATAGACAATAGAAAAATAAATTATAACGAGTTATTCCGTAGAGCATCATATAGGGGAGATTATTTTGTATATTTATATGCGGATTTTTTTAATGCTTTGTCTGCATTAAAGTATGAAAGCGGAGAAAATTATGGAAGTATATTAGCTATTTGTGTAACAAACGACAAAAATTTTGATGAAGTAAGCTTAAATTACGATGTATCTATAAAGTTTAAAGAAGCATTAAAAATAGAAGATAATTCGTATAGAAAAATAAGAAAGCTAATGGAGATAGCAAAAAACAAGTTATCGTTACTTATGAATGATAGTGGAGAAATATATGCTATAGGTAAGATGATAGACAATCCTTCTTGCGAATACTATAAAATGTGTTTTGAGGGGTTTTTGAAATGGACATTGTATAAAAATAATGAAAGATTTTTATGTTTTGAAAATATGTTTCCTAAGCTTCCAGATAAAGAAATTGGGATAGGTAATAAAGATATAGAATTGTTAAAGAGAACATTTGATATTACAGATACGTCAAAAATTGAGAGTATAATTCAGGCAGCAGTGGCTCAAAAACATGGAACAATGGTTGTTTTTGCAGAAAATGCAAATGATGAAGCAGATCGGTTGGAGGAATCAGGGATAAGTATAGATCCTATAGACATTAGTACAGGAATGTGTGTAGGAGAAATAACATCTATAGACGGAGCTATTATTTGCGATATAGATGGGATTTGTTATTCAATTGGAACAATTTTAGATGGAATAAAATCAAAAAAGACTAATATGTCAAGAGGAGCAAGGTATAATTCTGCAATAAGATATATTGAAAGACAGAAAAGTGAACATAAAAGAATATTTATTATTGTTGTTTCGGAGGATGGATATGTGAATTGCTTTTCTTCAGAAGAATAAAATTTTGTATAGAGTAATCGGAGGTGTAATAAGGAATTGGTGGTTAAAAGATATATGTATGTATAAACAAACATAAGTCAATTATGGTCAAAAAACCATCGACATCCGACCTCATACACGCTATAATATAGATAATCTAATAAGAAAACAGTGTTATCATTACTGCAATAAATGAAATGGTAGCCATATTTATGAAAAAATTATTGGAACGGAATGGCTGAACCCTCAGGGTGACAATGTCAGCGATTTGACAGCGAAAACCATTTTTCTCAGATGATTTTCCGTTTTCTTATTTTGACAGAGATTTACAAAATAGTCAGGAAAATCAAGGCTTTCCTTGAATCAAATTTACTTAAAATAATCGGTGTTCCTAGTGTGGACTCGAACTCATAAGTCTCAATCCCAAGTTCGACTCTGGGTGGGAACATTTATATTAAGAAGTGACAAGCAGTGGCGGAGGGAATCGTTGCTGCTTTTTTATGTCAGGAGTGTTGCATAGTAATATTTTAGTAGAAAGGAAATTTATTATGCAGGCAATTGTAGAAACTTTATTTGATTCTGTGTATTTAATCACAGTAATTAATGTTGTTGTAATGTCTGATATAGTTATGTCAAGAACATTGTTAATGGAGAAGATTACAATGAAACAGTTTTTATAAAGGGAGATGGAAATGCGACTCCTGCAACACCGGAAGAAATTATATCACTTTCAAAGAGAAAATATGGTGTGGATAATGAGACAAGCGAAGTGGCATATACTGATAATCAGTGGTCAGTATACCTTAATCTTTGTAAGGAATACAGACAAGATAAATCTGCTTCAACTATAAAGACCAGCTTTCAGGAGGGGAAAATATGCAGGGAAAAGAAAGAACATTCACACCACAGGTAGAAAAGGTCTGGAACAAAGATTACCAGTGTGAGTATTACAGAGGGGTTATCATAGATGGAGAGGACAATATAGTTGAGCGTTGCTCAAGAACCTACTCAAGCTATGATGCTGCATTAGACGAGGTAAGGAAGAAAATGGCTTACAGCCCGTTATATTATCGTCAGGCAGGCGCAGATATAAAGGAAAAGCTGGAAGAGTATAAAAAGAAAAAAGCTATTGAAGAAAAGAAAAATGCCGTGGTTGTTTTTGATACTGATGAATTTGGTGAGTGGAAGTATATGTATGAACCGAAAGATGGTGGAGTACTGTACCGGTTCAGATATAAAAATCAGATGAGTGAAGCATCTACATTTTTATCAGCTAAAAGTGGTTCATCAGCTGTTGTTCCACTTATAGCAAACGAAGTATACAGGAAAGGTGAATCTGATAAAATATTTTATGAGAGCAGGATCAGAAGTGAGTACGATATAGAAAAGCTTCCAGGTCATAAAGATATATGGAAAATAACTTCCATTGTAAATGTTTCCCAGAATAAGAATCAGGACAGTAAGGTTACTGTCAGGTATCTTAAGTTTGGCAATCTTACCAAAGAATTTAAAAAGCGGGAGCAGAAGAAAACAATAGTTATTAAAAGAAAATGGGTATTTTACAACGACCTTATGGAATATATACACAATTATGCCGATATCAGATAATAAGAAGCATTTGTAAAAATGTGGTTTCAGGGGGCAGGCATGAATATATCTAATGTAATGGGAAGCGCAGATACCAGTGTTGTTGCGGCTTCTAAAAAGAATAAATGGAAACTGACAGACTCTTTAAAAGATAAAATTGCTGAAATGGCGAAAAAAGATGCACAGAACAATGAATATATGGGAAATGAATTTAAGAGTTTAAGAAAGTCAGAAATAAGCAAGGTTGCGCCAGACAGGGCTGCTTTGATTGGAAAATTCAGCTATCTGACAGGTTCTGGCAATGCATCTGTCATGAAAGAAGTGCAGGAAGCGGATAAAAGATGGCTGTGCATGTTATTTGGAGAGCCGTATAAGGCAAAGTGTCAGGGAAAAGGCTTTGGTTCAGCAGTTCATGTATATAATGAAGACGGAGAAGAGATACTTACATATACAGGCGGTGTTGGCTGGCAGGCAAAAGAAACAAAGGCGGAGACAAAGGTTAATTCAGCTTTAAAAACAACATATTATGAAGCTTATTCGGCAGAAAGAAAGGCATTAAAGAGAAAAGAAAGTGATAATATAGCAGTAGGAGCAAATAATACATTTGATGAAAGAGCCTAGCTTATTGCAATATCTTCATAAAATATTATCGACATACGCCCATATACACGCTATAATATGTTTGCTTTAATATGTAGATATCACGAGATTAGAATAAGTAACAGAGGAAAATGTTTATGAATTATATTGTTATGGATCTTGAGTGGAATCAGAGTGCCAAGGGAAAACAATTTTCTGAGGATCATTTTCCTTTTGAGATTATACAGATAGGTGCGGCGAAGGTTAATGAGAAGCTTGATATTGTAGATGAGTGGCAGTGTACCATTAAGCCACAGGTGTATACAAAGCTGCAGAATACAGTCAAGAAGATACTAGGGATAACAGAAAATGACCTTGCTAACGGAACTGATTTCGTATCGGGTGTAACTGAATTTCTTGAATGGTGCGGTGAGGATTATACATTTGTTACATGGGGAAGCATGGATATTACTGAATTAAGAAGGAATATGAAGTTCTATGATGTTCCGGAGAATTTCCCAAAGCCGCTTCTGTATCTTGATCTTCAGAAACTTTACAGTATTAATTTTTCAGATGGCAAGACACGCATGAATCTTAAATCTGCAATTGATGAGCAGGGAATCAAGGGAGATGAGCATTATCATTCAGCAATGAGTGATGCAAGATATACAGCCAAGATAATGAAGAAGCTGGATTTTGACAGAGTTAAGAAGTTCTGCAGTATAGATACATTTACAATTCCAGAGTCAAGAAAGGACGAGGTATATCTTAACTTTGGAACTTATGAGAAGTATATTTCAAAGGGATTTGCTACAAGGGACAAGGCTGCAAGCGACAGAACTGTACGTTCCTGCAAATGCTTTTTATGTGGCAGGACTATGACAAGAACAGTCAAGTGGTTTGCCACTAATTCGAAATGCTATTACGGCTTGTTTACATGTGATGAACACGGACTTATAAAGGGGCGTTTCAGAGTTAAACAGACCGAAGAAGGCAGATATTATGCAGTCAGAATTATGAAGCACACTGATGAAAAGGGCGCACTTAAGATATATGAAAAGCAGATAAAAGAGAGGGAACACAGACGCAGGCGGCGTCAGGCTGAGAAACTCTCAGAACAGAAATAATGGCATGTCAGAAATTCAACTGACATGCCATTTTAACATATTTAATATCAGAACATTAATCCATATATTACTGCAAGACCAAGAATTACCTGGATAATTGTGAATCTAAAAACAACCTGCGTATCTGACCAGTCTTTATTCTTTCTCATATGGTCGTGGATTGGTGTACGAAGGTTCTTCATTAGGTTGATGTGAAGAAATCTCATGAAAGAAACCTTGATAAGACCAAGTCCGCCATCAAGAATAATTACAAGTGCCATTGGAATATAAAGCAGCGGTGCATGGAGCTTGAGGAATGTAAATGCTATAAATATTCCTATTGCTCTAGAACCCGCGTCACCCATAAGAAGCTTGCTTGGTGATGCATTGAACCACAGGTAGCCGAGGATACACACAATCATAATAAGAACGGTGTGTCTGTAAGCTGATTCAATATTAAATGACTTAAAAAGAACATACACTGAGGCAAGTGTTACAACAGAAAGTGTACCGCATAAGCCGTCAACACCATCTGAACAGTTAGTAACATTGATACTTACCCATATAAGTATAATAATAAGTATTGCATATATAATTGGATTAAGAGTTACTGTCTTTCCAAAGAATGCAAGGTCAAATGTGTTAGGGTTGTAATGCAGGTAAGTAACTGCCGCCATAACTGATATTGCAAGGTCAATAAGACCTTTCTTTAAATTACCCCATGGTGATGAAGCACTGTCATCAAGGTATCCGCTGAGCATTGCGGCAAGCACAAGTATAAGATAAATGATAAGTTCGGCACTTAAGTTTACGAATAATGCACATGTGACCGTGAATGTAAGAATGAAAATCATGCCGGCGCCTCTTGGTTTTCCAACTGATTTACTTCCGTTGATGGCATAAGCCCTTCCGGCATCTCTTGGAAGAAGATTCTTGCCAAGAGCAATTGCAGCTATTGTAAATGCAAAGGCAAACAGGATGCTGACAAATGCTATTATGTTAGTAAAACTTTCGTTAACAATATAGTATATCATAAGAATTTAATACTCCTTTTCATCTTTCTAACTCATATAATGCATGTATTTCAATGCGATTTACAGTATAACATAATATATGTGAAATGAACATTTTTTTTGCTAATGAAATGTAGTAATTAATTTGCTAATGTGGTAATATACTATTAATTAGTGGGATATCTGAGGGGACCCATAAGTGTCGTGTAGGATAATAATAATATAATGGAGGATTTTATGAAGAATATGCAAAAATACGAGCAGCTGGCAATCACAGAACTGGATGCATATCTTTTTGGACAGGGAACTCATTATGAGATATATAACAAAATGGGTGCGCATGTTGGAGTAAAAGACGGAAAAGAAGGTGTGTATTTTGCTGTGTGGGCACCTGCTGCAAGAGAAGTCTATGTTATAGGTGAGTTTAATAACTGGAATGCATATGGTTATGATATGAAGAAGATTTCAGATGGTGGAATATATGATTTGTTCATACCGGGAGCTAAAGCAGGGGATATGTATAAGTTCCTTATTATTTCCCAGAGTGGAGAGGCTCTTTACAAGGCAGATCCATATGCTAATCAGGCACAGTTAAGACCAGAGACAGCATCAATAGTTGCTGATCTTTCAGGTTATGAATGGAAAGATTCTGAATGGGTTGAGAAGAAGAAGACAGAGAATCATCTTAAAGCACCTCTTTCTATATATGAATGTCATCTTGGCTCATGGAAGAAGAAAGATGATGGAACAGAGGACGGATTTTATACATATAGAGAATTGGCACCTGAGCTTGCAAAATATGTTTCAGATATGGGATATACACATATTGAACTTATGGGAATTGCAGAGTATCCATATGATGGATCATGGGGATATCAGGTAACAGGTTATTATGCACCTACAGCAAGATACGGAACACCTAAGGATTTCATGTATTTTGTAGATTATATGCATGAAAAAGGAATTGGTGTAATTCTTGACTGGGTACCGGCACATTTTCCAAAGGATGCACATGGACTTGCTAATTTCGATGGAAGCTGTGTATATGAGTATGCAGACCCTAGAAAGGGAGAGCATCCTGACTGGGGAACGAAGGTATTTGATTATTCCAAGAATGAAGTGGCTAACTTCCTTATTGCCAATGGAATGTTCTGGGTGGACAAGTTCCATATTGATGGTTTAAGAGTTGATGCTGTTGCTTCAATGCTGTATCTGGATTACGGAAGGACAGAAGGAAACTGGGTTCCTAACAAATATGGTGACAACGGTAATCTCGAAGCAATCAGCTTTTTAAAGCATTTTAACAGCATGTTAAAGAAGAGATTCCCACAGGCAATAACTATAGCTGAGGAGTCAACAGCATGGCCTATGGTAAGTGGTGATCCTGACAATGGGGAATGTCTTGGCTTTACATTTAAGTGGAATATGGGCTGGATGCATGATTTCCTTGAATATATGAAGCTTGATCCATATTTCAGAAAGTTTAATCATAGCAAGATGACATTTTCATTGATGTATGCTTACAGCGAGAATTTCATTCTTGTGCTTTCACATGATGAGGTTGTACATCTTAAGTGTTCTATGCTTGGTAAAATGCCTGGTGACAGGGAGGACAAGTTCAAGAATCTTAAGCTGGCATATGCATATATGTGTGGACATCCTGGCAAGAAGCTTTTATTCATGGGACAGGAATTTGGTCAGTGGAATGAGTGGAGTGAGAAGCGTGCTCTTGACTGGTATCTGTTAGAGGATGAAAGTCATACAGAACTTAAGGATTTTACGAAGAAGTGTCTGAAGCTTAATAAGAATTATCCATGTCTGTATGCTACTGATTACAGCAGTGAAGGATTCAGATGGATTAATGCCAATGATAAAGATAATAGCGTTTTATCATTTATGAGAATCAGTCCGGATGGAAAGAAGAATCTTCTCTTTGTACTTAATTTTACACCAGTTGAAAGAGACAGCTTCAGAATAGGAGTTCCGTTCAAGACTAAGTATAAGCTGGTTCTTGGAGATAATGAAGCTGACCAGAAGAAGACTCTTACAGCCGTTAAGGGAGATTGTGATGGATATCCGCAGTCATTGCTTATTGACTTACATAAGTATGGAATAGCTGTGTATGAGTTTAATGGTGATGTTTCTAAGGTTCAGGCTACGAAGATATAGGAGAATAATATAGAGAAAGGGAGCTGGTTTGGATTTTCATTAATTCTGAATCAGCTTCCTTTTTATTTGTTGCCACTAATCTCTCAATTATCCCGCTATATCTGCCGAAATATTTATTACATGACAAGGCAATGGGTGATTGTTTCAGACAGTGAATAAGAAAGGCAGCAGAATATGACATATACAGTTTCAGGTGCGAATTTTAATAAAGATGTGGCCACACAGGGAACATCAATTAATTATAAAGAGAATAAGACGGCTAAAAGTGAGGGTGTGGCAGGTGCATTTGCAGGAGTGGTAATCTCTGGCAGTGTGACAGCTGCAACTGACAATACATATGAGGGGCTACTTAAGGAGGCAGATGATGTAAAGAGCCAGATTATGGCGAGTGCTTCCAGTGCAAAGATAAGCCTTAAGGCATTGATGATGAAGTTATCAGGTGCTGATGCGGTAAAGCTAGATGAGGACGGCTTTAATCTTACAGATGCTACACCAGATGATATGGTTAATATTATTGAGAAAATTAAGATTGAACTTGCGATGCACTCTGATGATTATGTTAATTATGGCACAGCAGTTTCCAAGGATAAGATTGAGAGTGTGACTGGAAGTGCAGCAACAGCGGCAAGTGTCGAGAGCCGTATGCAGGGAGCAGATATAGCTGTCAATGATGAAAGCGTTGCTGAGGTTAATGGGGCGCTTGAAAAGAGCAAAGAGTTAAAGCCATTATCAGAGAATACGAAGAATTATATGGCCGCTAATGGAATAGAGCCTTCAATTGCGGGAATATATCGGGCACAGGCAGCAGCTTCATCAAGTATCAGTGCGGATGGCGTTACAATAGGAAGGTGCGCAGATGCAATATCTGACGCTGATTTTGAAGCTTTAAGGCCGGGAATTGAGAAGATAATTGCTTCGGCAGGTCTTGAGGTTAATGATAAGACACTTGCAGATGCGAGATCATTTATAGACGCACAGATTCCTGTCACAAGAGAAAATCTTGAATACAAGGCACAGCTTGATGCGATAGATATTGAAAAGATTCAGGCTGACCCTGAAGAAATGCTTAATAAAATATTTGATAACATGAAGCTTGGCGGCAAAGCGGAGAATACGCTTATTACAGGTTCACCAGTTGATGATATAAAGACAGCTCTTGATACTATTAACAGGGCAGAGTATTCAGATGTTGCAAATGTGGTATCAAAAGGGGAAACATTTACAATAGCAAGCCTTAAGCTGGAGATGGATGCTAGAAGTTTCAGCATTGATTACAGTGTGGCGAGATTCAGCTCATGGCAGGAGACAGCCGGTAGGAAGGTGACTGGCACATCACAGGAACAGAATGTATCAGATGAAGCGGAGCAGGCAGCAGATAAGGCGTATGATACACTTGTAACAGCAAGGGTTCTTATGAGTGCAAATGCGTCTGTATATCTCGTTAAGAATAACATTTCTATTCTTACAACTCCGATAGATGAGCTTAATGCAATGCTTATGGAATATGAGCAGGCTGATGGAATGTATGCAGAGGCACAGGTTTCATACGCAGATGTTCTTGCAGCGAGAAAGTCATTGGACGAGATAGTAAGAAATCCTGCGCGTGTATTTGCCAGTATGTTTGACAAGATGAATGAAACTTATGAGGCAGTCGGAACTCAGATAAGAGGCGATTTAGGTGATTCATTAAAGAAGGCAGTACAGGAAAGTGCGGATGATATTATTAGGGAGCTTGGACTTGAGGGAACTGATGAGGACAAGGAAGCAATAAAGGTACTGGCTGCTAATAACATGGATATGACAAAGGAAAATGTAGAGATAGTCAAATCTGTTAATGCAATGATTAATAATCTTATTAAGAATATGAAACCAGAGACAGTTCTTAATATGATAAAAGACGGAGTAAATCCAATGAATGCTTCAATTGAGGAAGTCAACGAATATCTTACAGAGGCTAATGATAAAGCATCTAAGGATAATGAGGAGAAGTTTTCAAAGTTTCTTTATAAGCTTGACCGTACCAATGGTATTACTAAAGAGCAGAGAAAGCAGTTTATAGGAATATACCAGATGATGAATATATTCACCAGAGATGCCGGAGTGGCAGCAGGTGCGCTGATTAAGCAGGGAGCTGAGGTCACTATGAATAATCTTATGACTGCATATAATTCAAGAAAGCATTATGACATGGACGCTGTTATTGATGAGAATACAGGAATGGCAGAGGTAAGCGGAATTGCTAACTATTACAGTGCATTATTTATGGCAAATGGTGGATTAGTTACCCCGAATACATTAAAGAATGTGGATAACTCATCCGGAATCGGAGAACAGTCCGTTGAAATGTTTATTGAACAGTTAGAGGATAACTATGATGCGGCAGCCGAGGAACAATATTATGAGGAATATCTTAAGGAACAGCAGGCAGCAGTGCAGGCAGGAGCTGATATATTGAGGCAGATAAGAAATGCAGACACAGAAATAAACAGTGGTAACATACAGGCTGTTAAAGCATTTTTAGAATCCGGACAGTTCCCGGATATCAGAGGTGTTAAGACAACACGTGATTATGCAAGGGATTCGATTGAAAAAATCGGACATAAAGAAAAACTGTCACTTATGTATGAAGAAATGAAAGATGAGACAGAGGAAGAACTTCAGGAGGTTCTTTCCAAAGCAGGAGACCTTGATACACAGATAGATGTCAATTACGAGGGATTTCTGGATTTAAGACTTAAGGACAGAACAATCGGATATATTAAGAATCTGGCATTAAGGCATGATTACAGAATACCGTATATAACAGACTCAGGAAGTACAGGTATGCTGAAACTTACATTGGTTCAGGATGACGACAATAAAGGTCGTATATCTGTAAACATGCTAAGCAGCGTATTAGGAAAAGTTTCTGTTGAGGCTAAGGCTGACAGAGAAAGTCTTGGTATGTACATTGTCAGTGACACAGCAGTTTCAGATGAAGGAAGCCAGCTTCTTGAGGATTTGGAAGAAAATTTAAAAGAAGGATTTGGATTTACAAATGTGACCGTCAACATTACAAAATCGTCAGACGTGCCATATGTGACTTATGAAGCAGCGGCTGACAGTGTGGCAACAGATAAGCTGTATGAAATTGCAGCACAGATTGTAAAACTGCTTGCAGGCTAAAGATTTGCACAGAAAGTCCGATATATAGAGCATGAACAGGTAAATTGGACAGACAGAAAGGTTAAGATATGAGAATAGGAACTAATGTGGCAGCGATTGTTGCCAACAATGCATTACAGAAATCACAGAATAATCTGTCAACATCAATTGAAAGATTATCATCAGGATACAAGATAAATGGCTCTAAGGACGATGCTGCAGGATGTGCTATTTCTGAAAAGATGAGAGCACAGATAAGAGGTCTTAGTCAGGCCCAGAATAATACAGCTGATGGAGTTTCTGTTTTAAATACAGCAGAAGGCGCAATTACCGAAATCCAGAGTATGCTCACAAGATTAAAGGAGCTTAGCGTTCAGGCTGCTAATGATGTTAATTCAGATGATGAAAGAGAAGCTATACAGAAAGAGATAGAACAGATTAATAATGAGATTGACAGAATATCTGATCAGACAGAATTCAATACACAGTCTCTTATTAACGGTAATCTTTCAAGAAGAGTATATTCAGACCTTCAGGGAGTTAATCAGCTTTCTGTATCTGACAGCTATACAGCAGGTGTATATGGAATAACTGTTACTGAGGACGCAAGACAGGCTATAGCGGTAGGAGCAGGAAGTATTACTATGTCATCAACAGCTTCTATAACAAAAGAACAGGAAGGAACAATAAGCATTAACGGTTACAAGATAAGCATTTCCGAAGGTGATACACTTGATAAGGTGATGGGAAAGATTATTGACGGAGTTAACATCACAGGTGGTTCTGCATTTACAGTTAAAGACCTTAATAATGATACAGCAGCTAATGGTACTGATTATGCAGGTTATGTGCCAACAGCCGATTATGCTGGTTCAACACTTGTTATTATGACTAACCAGTATGGAAGTGACCAGAAGATGAATATAACATGTGATAATGCAGAGCTTGCAGATATTTTGGGAATGCCACAGGCAGCAACACAAGATGGTATATATGTAGAAGGAAGCGATGTTAAGGCAGAGATTGCTACAGGAGATGATGGGAAGCGAATTGGGTTTGCTGATTCGGCAATTCTTTCAACAAAGGGTACTGTAATTACAGTAACAGATGTTAATAACAAAGAGTTTTCAATGGATGTTCCGGGTAATGCGGCAGGTACTGTATTTGACGACAGTAACAATGATGGACAGTCAGCTGCAGGTGCAGGTACAGCAAGAACTATAAGTCAGGAAGTAACAGATGTTGGAACTATGAGCATACATGTAGGTGCTAACCAGGATCAGGTAATCGTTATTGATATTCCAGCAATAACAACTTATTCACTTGGCACGGAACATATGAATGTCATGACTCAGTATACAGCATCAAGGGCGATATCTACTGTAGACGAAGCTATTAATAAGACTAATGAAATACGTTCAAGAATCGGTGCATACGAGAACAGATTTGATCATACAACTAATAACCTTGAGGTTTCAAGTGAGAACCTTACCAAGTCATTATCAACAATGATAGATACTGATATGTCAGAAGAGATGACTACTTATACTTCTGAAACAGTTCTTACACAGGCAGCTACGTCAATACTTGCACAGGCTAATGAAAGACCTTCACAGGTATTACAGTTATTACAGTAGTTTAAGATTCAATGGTTATATAGGAAAGGGATGCTATGACTAAAGAAACAATTAAGACATTTCAGTATAGAATTACACAGGCTACAGCATCACAGCTTGTTGTGATTCTGTATGATATGGCTATAGAATATCTTAATGATGCATGTGAGAGTGATAGTGCTGAGCAGGCACATAATAATATATATATGGCGCAGAAGGTTATAGACCAGCTTATATGCGGACTTGATATGCAGTATGAGATATCAGCTAATCTTTTTGTAATATATAATCATATGAAGAGGTCACTTATTTCAGCATCTGTAAGTCTTGATAATAATGAGATTAACAGAATTACAGGGCTTTTAAAGAAACTCAGGGCATCCTTTTATGAGGTTAGTAAACAGGATGATTCTGAGCCGCTTATGAAGAATACACAGGCTGTATATTCAGGCCTTACATATTCAAAAGGTGGAATTAGTAATGAAACACAGACTGATAATATAGAAAACAGAGGATTCAGGGTTTAGCTCCGAATCCTCTGTTTATTATAATCTGCGTCTTCTTCTGTTATAGTGTCTTCTCTGTCTTTTTCTTCTTGCCCGTTCTTCAATAATGTAGATGATAAAAAGAATAACGGCACCAATTCCAACAAGTATCCATATATTAATTCTGATACATGTTTTCGGTTTATAAGATGATGAAACATCATTATTAATGTATGGCAGCAGGCTTCCGGTATCTGTTCCGGCAGCAGATATATTAAGTGTAGTTGTGCCGACAGTATTATCATTGTATAAGAACTTAAGATGTGTTGTCATAACACCATTCTCATTGGTCATGTCATAATTATCATCAACCGTCATTGATACATTTGACAATGAACTTTTATTAGGTATTGTGATAAATGAAGCATTTAGTCCAAAGTTTAGTGAAAGAGTTGAGAAAACAGCCGAGTTGTAATAGTTGTCATTAGAGAACATTGCTCCGAGCTGGCTTCCGGTTGTTGTTGATTTCTGGAAATTGGCAAATCCCCAGTCAAAAAGGGTTCTTGTATCAACATATCTTATCTCATCTGTGGCTTCCTTAAATACAACGCATATAAGACGCATACCGTCTTTTTCTGCAAATGTAACAAGTGTATTCTGTGATTCATCAGTATATCCTGTTTTGCCACCCTTGCAGTATTCATAATAGTAGGCACGACCCTTTAACATCTTGTGTCGGTGTCTTATTGTACGCTGTGCAGACATGTTAGTTGCAGGAATTACATATGCATCGGCAGTTGAATCAATGCTGACAAAAGAAGCATTGTTATAGCACCCTCTTGCAATCATTGCCATATCATATGCCGTTGTGTAGTGGTTGGTATTATATAATCCGCTTGCATTGGCAAAATGTGTATTCAAAGCACCAAGTTCTTTTGCCTTGGCATTCATCATATCGACAAATGCATCTATTGAGCCAGCCACATGTTCACCGAGGGCATAAGCCATCTCGTTGGCAGAATACAGCAGAAGTCCGTGAAGAAGCTGGTTGACAGTAAATTGCTCGCCTGCTTTTGAACTTAAGTTGGCATCCTCATATACATTAATTGAGTTAGCAGCTGACTGTGAAAATGTTACAACATCGTCCATATTACAGTTCTCAATAGTAAGGAGCCCTGTTAAAATCTTGGTTGTGCTGGCTGGATAACATTTTTCATGAGAGTTCCTCTCGAAAAGAATGGAACCTGTATCAGCATCAATAAGAATGCAGCTGCTTGAGTTAACATCAGGTGCATCCGGCCATACAGCCTCTGTGCTGGTTGTGTCTGTCTCGCTGTAGACTTTGTTGTATGCTGCAGCCTGGGTATCCGCTGCAAAAGCTGAGAATACCAAAACAGTGGCAGATACAGCGCTGGTTATCTTTATAAGTAATCCTTTTAAAAATTGCTTTTTCATTATAGAGATAATTCCTCCGATTAATAAAATATACAAATACATTGTAGCCCAGGATTGTACATAAGTAAACCCCGCTTGGCAAAAAGTGATATTTATGGTAAATAATATATAGGAAACTCAGATTTCGGCTATGTCTGTGTGCGGCATGTGCTTTCAGGATGACTTCGCTTAGCATGAGTAAATGCCGCCATCTGCAAAGTCTATTACAGTGCGTGAAATCAAACGCACTTCGTTTGGACGTGCTTTCACGCACTGAACTTATGCAGATGGTGGCATTAACTCCTGCACAGCTTGTCATATTCAAGCGTATACCGCACACGGACATAGCCGAAATCTGAGCTAATATATAAGATAGGAGTAATGTATGAGACTTAGAAATGTACCCGGAGCAAGGGAAGTAATGATAGAGAATGAATATGTGTTTACAGAGCCAGAGGGGATGAAAGGCACATGGTCACAGGTTTTCGGTAACGATAATCCAATCCGTATTGAGATTGGTATGGGTAAAGGCACATTTATAACAACACTGGCAGCAAATAATCCTGATATTAATTATGTGGGTATAGAGAAGTATTCAAGCGTGCTTTTAAGAGCTGTTGAGAAACAGGACGAACTTCAGCTTCCTAATTTAAGATTCATCAGAATGGATGCAGAGGCTATATGTGAGGTGTTCGGAGATGGAGAGGTAGACAGAATATACCTTAATTTTTCAGATCCATGGCCAAAAGACAGACATGCGAAGAGAAGACTTACCTCAAGACAGTTCATGGCAAGATATGACATTATATTAAAGCCGGACGGACAGGTGGAATTCAAAACAGATAATAAAGATTTATTCGATTTTTCATTAGAAGAGATTAAAGAGGCAGACTGGGAGCTTCCTGTTGTCACATTTGACTTACATAATGACTCTGTACTTAACGAGGGTAATGTAATGACAGAGTATGAGACAAGATTTTCACAGATGGGCAATCCTATCTGTAAACTTATCGCAGTAAGAAATCATTAATAATAAATGCATATACTATATAAAGGCTTTTGGAGAAACATTGTGAAGAATAAAGCATTTGCAAGGAAAGTATCAGAAGTGATGTATGTGCATAAAGGTGCGAATTACAGAGTGGTAAGATTTAAGAATTCCCTCGACGATGTCGTGAGAATTCTTAATACCAAAAAATAATCTAGAGGTCATCGGGCGAGTCATAAGGCTGCACGGTGACTTTTCTTTTGTCCAGAAAATGCTGCACTGTAATGTTTAACAGGTAGCTTAATACGGCAAATACGGGAACTCCAAGGAACATTCCAATTACGCCAAACAGCGCCCCACCTACGGTTATTGAGAACACAACCCATACAGGCTTAAGACCTGTAGTACTGCCGATTATACGAGGTCCGATAAGCAGACCGTCAACCTGCTGGATGCAGACAATCATGATTACAAATATGATAAGTTTGATAGGGCTTGCGATAACAATAATCACACCGCCAATCACGCCACCGATGTATGGTCCGAAATACGGAATCATGTTCGTTATGCCGACAATCACGCTTATAAGAACAGCATATGGCAGCTTGAGAATCAGCATGATAATAAAGCAGATAATCATGACAATAATTGAGTCAAATGATTTGCCGATAATATAATTAATAAAAATGCTTGCACAATTCTTACAGATGATGCGTGTATTGTCTGCTGTTTTCTTAGGAAGCACGGCATATAAAAATCTCTTAAAATGATAAAAGATATTCTTATTATCAGAAATCATGTAGATGGATACAATAATTGCAATAATAAGGTTTAACACACCTGAAAGAATGGCCATGGATGTATTGAGTATGTAAGGAACCATATTGGTAAGTGTACCAGTCAGGTAGTCAACAAGTTTAGGAAGAGCATCTTCAATCTTCTGATTAATGAAATTGTAATCAATAGAAGAATTGGCGTGCTTATCCTCAAACTCAGTGAACCAGTTTCGGATATTCTCGTACCATACAGGAGCCTGATTGGCAATCTCTGTAATGCTTTTGTATATCTGAGGCACAACAAAGCCTATTAATACTGCAAATGCGCCAACAGCAATCAGGTAAGCAACAAGAATTGAAAGCATTTTGGCAGCTTTCTTGGACTTGATATGGCATACCCCCATGAAGAACGTGTTATAAAGGGTCTTGATAAACGGATAAAGAACAAGTGCAATCATGGCACCAATAAGAAATGGTGACAGTATATGGAATATATTGCCCAATGACTTGACGGTTGCAGGCCAGTTACCAATGAACTTGTATATAAGAATTGCACCTAGCACAAAAAGCAGACCATATATAACAATTGTAAAATATTTGCTGTTAGGCTGGAATACATTCTTGCCAACAGCCTTGTCAGGTTTTGGTGGCTGTTCCTGTTCAGAATCAAGATTAATAGCTTCTATTGGGATATTCTCAACGTGTTTTGGCTGTTGTTCGAATTTTTTTAACTTCATATCAACTCTCTTTTCTTAATAAATGTATATTAAATATAAATATTTTCTCTTAAAATTGGGAATATAATAGAATTATAAGGGGTATAAAGGCACATATCAATATAAAAAACATGGTAAAATGATGAAAAAACAAGAAAATTATAAAAAAAGATAAATTGTTCTTAAATAAATACAAAAAAGTGCTTGCATTTTATTAAATCTTGCTATAGAATATCACTTGTGCTTGAGACAACACAAAAGCACAGAACAAAATAAGTTACGCACCGCTAGCTCAGTTGGTAGAGCACCTGACTCTTAATCAGGGTGTCCAGGGTTCGAACCCCTGGCGGTGCACTGGAAGGTCTTATGATTTAGGGAATCCTAGGTTGTAAGGCTTTTATTTTTTTGTATAAAAAAGACACCCTCTTAATCAGGGTGTCCAGGATTATTTTAAAAAATCTTTTCATATCTCTGCAGATCATTATCAAATTCTCTTTTTAAACTATCAGGAACAATCACATCACGGTTATACTTTTCATCATGATATATATAATATTCTTCAAAATATGTTTTATCTCCATCTTTTACTGCAACACAATAACTTCCCAATTTAGTTGTTTCAACAGATGTTATTAATGTTTCCAAGTTATCTGATATAATACGCTGCTCCTGAATATATCTTTTCGTAACCCTACATGTAGCAGAAAATATAACAATATCCAATGCCAACAGAATTAATACACTAAATACAATTTTCATTTAATTTTTCCTCCGATTTTTAAAAAATATTTCATCTAATTCATACAATCCGGACCCGATCAGCTCTTCTTGAGCTGCCAAATGTACATAGTTTTGCAAGATTGTATAAGAAGAATGTCCCATCAAGAGACGGAGCATTTCCATGTTGCCGCCATAATATAAATAACTGGTTGCAAATGTATGCCTTAAAAGATGTGCATGTACTCTTTCCATTCCTGGAAGATTCTGTATATTTGCAAACAGCTTTTTAATAGTATTCTCTGTCACTGGCTCTTGTTCATAACGATTCAAAAAAACAATTCCAGTTCTTTTACCCAAGTAATTATTAATACTTAATCTTAAGAATTCAGGAATCAGAACAATTCTTGATTTGTTATTTTTTGAATTCTTAATTGTTAAAGTATTCTTACCAATACAATCTGTCTTTAAATTAATTACTTCCTGACGTCGAAGTCCACAATCAAGAAACAGATGAAATATACAATAATTCCTCAATGCTAATTCTGAATTAATTATATATTGATCAATGACAGCAACATCATCTTTAGTAAGAGGTATTACAATCTCACTATCATCTTTTGGCAGCTTTATACGCTGCGTAATATCGATATCGATATACCCTTCTTGATATAACCAGGAACAAAATACGCGGACAGCTCTGTAATATGTATGAAGTGATACATTCTTTATTCCAGTCAAACCAAGATAGATTATATATTGTCTTAAATTGTCACTGGTAAGCTCTGGTATATTCAGCTTACTCAAAGAAAGCCATTTGTTAAATCTGCTTAAATTTTCTTCATAATACCGGACAGAATCAGGAGCAAGATATGATTTACGCTGCATAATAAATTTCTGTATATAATCATTCATTTACAATTGACCCGTCAAAATCTTTCTGGTTGAGCTGTCGGCTTCTTTTATATTTGTAATTCATAGCATGATGAATATCATTATCATTTAACATAACCAGGTTATCTAAAAAGTCCTTTTCAACATCATCATTGTTTATACCCTTACCATAAAGAGAAAATGATATTGCACTATGTATATAACGCTTTTTCATAAGGTTATAATCAAGCTTCCTTGAATATTCCCTGTGCAGCTTCTCAGGTACTTTACTTTTTTTTACATCAACCTGTTTTGTTCTGCGTAATGCTTTCCAGAAGTTAGTATAATCACACCGGCTTTTATTACTGTCTGTAGTAACATCTACAAGGCGGAGTGTATCATGTGTGAGATATTCTGTTATCATTCGCCTGTTGTCCAGATAATCATATATTCTTTTACACACACCATATTTTTTATTACGCTCATGCTTTATAAGACAATATGATTTTGTTCCTTTCCTGGTTGTCTGAAATTCCACATTCATTACAATTGTAATTCTGGGTGTAAGTTTATCTGCCAGCTTTTGAACAGAATCAAAATTAACAGAGCCTTTAGTAGCAAGTTCATGCATATATTCATTACATTTTTCTATAAAAAACACATTTTTACCATATTCTGCATAGAACTGCAGCCGGACAATATCAAGATACTTCCAATTGCGCAGCTCATACAAATTAGATAAAACATAATAATCATATCTGCTGATGAGCTGATTATAATACCATTCATTTATAAACCAGGGTTTATAACCTTGCTCTATTACTTCCTTTGTTTTCAGATACATTCTTACAAAACACTTATCATTACGCTTTCCCAGAGAAATATAATCATTTTCATATTCGCTGTTTGGTTTAAATTGATACTGATAATTGATTCGCTTATAACGACTGACCTGCATTTGACAGAAATTATCAATTCTCAAATATTTTTCTGGTGACTGCAGATAATTAGTGTGCCAGCAATAATCAATACGATTTTCTTTTACCTCATGAATGTGAAGATGATAGTATTTTTCGATTGCGAATATAACACGCATGGAATACTCAAATGCTGCATTAACACCCTGTAACCATAACGGCTTAGATCTTAATTGTACAAGAATCTCACTTGTGACATCCGTTGGTACTCTTGTTGCAATAAATATATCAAATGTATCAGGACAGGAGATGCAATTATTATAATATCCGGCAAAAGAGCGATTACTATATGTCAGCTGCATATCTTCCAGACCGGGCAATGTCCAATCTATGTTAATATCAATTGCTTCAGTATCAGCTAATTTCTGCATATCAACACGAAACTTTTTAACAAAAGGGTCTTCTGTATCTTTCATAAAATCATTAACAAAACTTACAGAATAATAAAATGTATCAATGTTATGCAAAAACTTTTTTTCCTTCCTGAAAAACCAGTTTTGATTCTGCTGGTTATCAAATTCATGTTCAATAAAACTCATTTTTCCCCCGTTCTCAAAATTTACTAAAAGGGCTATTTCAGTAAATTTTAAAAAGTTCATTTTTGCCAGTATTTATCTATATTTTTGGTGCTTTTTACTTGTATTTTCTGACCACCCATTGGATATCCGGTGGTCAGCCTGTTTTTCGCTCATGGGTCCCCTTAATCCCCATTCGCAACCAACAGGCTGACACCGCTATTCAAATGTCTGGTAACTATCATAAATTCTATATAATTTCTTCCTGGCATGAAAAAATTCCTGACCAACTTTTTCTTTCATTGGATACCATATTTTTACGCTTACAAATGTACGCCCGCCCATAGCCAGATTAAGCAGCATACCCCTCAAACCGAAATTTGATAACTTTCTATGTACATATTCGTATTCAATAAGGCTTCTGATCTGTCTGTCTATCATTCGATCAAACTGGGCAACAAGGACAACTGTATAACCAAAATGTCTGTGCTGCGTAAAAAAGGACAGCCATTTATTACGACCTGAAGCGCTCCATTCCCTGGCATTAAACATTAATTGGCATTCGTCTATTACCAGCAATATGGCATCTTCTTTTACTCTCTTACCTTTGAAATAATCTTTGCTGTATTGTATTAAAAATTCAGGAGACAGCTTTTCATTAGGGCAGTAAGTAAAATATTTCCGTCCTTTGATATCATGGGCGACATCGAAATTACATATAATAGGCCTTCCTCTCTGGAGTCCATGCAGAATAACATCCGCGGTATGCAGAGACTTACCAGAGCCAGGAGTACCGCTATATAGAAATATCATTGTATAGCACGAATCCAGCGCATGATTACACTGAAACCATAATACACACCTACCGCGACAAGGTATGCAGCCATTACAACCAGACAATCTTTAACCGGGAAAAACCAGTTAAGATATCCAAGCGCTGGAAGATCTTCAAAATAATCAAAAAACTTCAGGAAAGGACTTACAGGAAGAACCTTCAGAAGCTTATCCCAAAATTGAGTAAATAATTCCATAGTCAATCCTCATTTAATACATACTTAAACATATAATAAACACTTAGCAAATATATCAACCTTGCAAAATCTTTCTCATCTTCTAATACATTGTTGAGCGAACCAGAAAGATCATCTTCAAGACACAACATCATACAAAATTACCTCCTAATGCTTAATAAGTTTATTAGTTACAAATGCAAGACCAACACAAAAACCTAGCAGCTCCATTTTTCGCAATATTGCAGCCACGGAATCAAATTTTGAAAAATCAATTTTAACTGAATATTCAGGAATCCCGAAACTGTTTTCTACAATTAACGGGATTGTAAAACTAGGAGCAACCGGATCAGCAGCCAGACAGGAAAAAAATCTGTAAATATCAAATGGTATACAGAATGGGAATATATCTGTTACTTTGATTTTGTATTTATCCAGGTCTTCATCTTTGGTATCAGTACCTGCATCTGGTTTAGCATCTTCTTTTGCTTCATCTTTTTCTCTTTCTTCTGCTTTGGTTATTGATTCCGTTAAAGCTTTATCATTTTCTTCTTCCCTGGCTGCAACTCCAGTTTCAGTTAGATCTCTATCTATAACTTCATCATGAGCAGGAACATAAGTAACATCACCTATATCAATAACAGTTCCAGCAACACTATCAGCTATATTATTACCTACTCTTGCAATATCAAAAGGAATACTATCCTCATCATCTTTATCTCTCTCATATACTTTAGTACCTGCATATGCTTCTCCAGAAAAATCCATTGCTACATCAGACATTCCAAAAGGTATAATAGTAGTATATGCGGGAGAAGAATTCATACTAACAGTATTTACAAAACTATTAACCTCAGAAAATGAAGCAGGCTGAAATGTTATAAATTCATTATTAAACCTGAAACTAAAATCAGATCCTCCACTTGCATAATATGTCATAAGTCTTCCTGCAGTATTACTGCTTGTTAATGCTGCACCTGACGAATTTAAAAATTTATAACTAAAGTAGCTAAACTGATAACTATATTTATTTAGCTTGACAGTTGTACAATCTTCAGGAACATCAACAAGCCAATACTCAACTGCATCTGCTCCGGAAGACTTAAATATCTTTATTGCAAGAGCGTATTTTGTTCCAATATCAGAAATTTTTTCTATGTAATCACATGGAATACTTGATATTATAGTATTTTTTGATTCAAGAAATATTTCTTTTGCATTTGAAAAGTAATCATAATATGTATTGCTGGTATAATAACTGACCATATTATCAAAATCTTCACTATTAACAAATTTAAACCATGACATACTAGACAATTCACGATATCTAATTACATTTCCAATAGTGTTATCCCATAGGGTAGAAGCTGCATTATAAAGAGAATTTGATATATGAGTCATCCAGTCAAAGCACAACATAACAAGACAGGAAAATGTTCCAGCCTGATCCCATTGTTCTAATGAATAATGAGAAGTATATACACCGTTAGCAATACACCTTTGTATAAAAAGATTTAATGGACAATGAAAACTATCAGAACGGCCTGTTTTAAAAGGATTTGTATTTATATAATTTTCATCTAACCATTCACTATAAGAAAGAGAAGATCCTGATTGATCATATTCCTTTCTGGTATATATATTTCTTACTTCAAGATATTTTTCTGAAGCTGACATACTATCCCAGTTTTTTTCAAGCTTAGCTTTCCATTTATCACATTTTTTTTTCAGGTCTGCATCCATCCATGTATCGAGCATTGCAGCATTATCCTTCCATTGCTGCACTAACCACTCTGAAAACTCATGTAAAGCGTGAGCCTGATTTTCTTTGTTTTTTGGACTAAAGCCGACAAGCTCCAAAGCCCAGGAAAATATATCTACAAATGGATCACCGGTTAATACAGCAGCTTCTACTTGTACAGGCTTTCTATAATCTGTATATAACATGCAGCTCAACACAGTTACTATCAGGAGCGGCACTATTAATATCTTCTTTATTCTTCTATACATTAATACCCCCTTATATCAAAAAAGAGGACATTTCTGTCCCCTTCATTGATTATTAATCCGACAATTATTAAGCCTTTGCTGTGACTCTCTTGAATGTCTTGATTCCAAAGGCTACTACAATACCAGCGCCTAATACTGGTAACGCAATTGGAAGAGCAGAAGTAAGAAATGATAAACAATCATTTGCTACTGTCTGCATTGAATTAAGTAATGACTGTGATACTGTTACTGCAGCCTGACCTTCTCCTGCAATCATTGAAAACAAACGCATATTTTTTTCCTCCTATGATTTTTTTATTGTTCTTAATAGAACATTTATTGTATAACCAATAAGCCAGATAATTAGTGCAAGACCTGCGCCACATATAAAACCTATTGGGAATACTTCAATTATTATTTCTTTCATGTTTTCTCCTATCTTAAAGTGAAAACAAATATTAATACACAGCATATTCCGGACAGAAAAGCTATAAATGCAGCAATAATGATTTCTCCATATGTAACTGTAGGGGTAATTTGTGCAGCGTCATCAACAGTTTCTTTCTCGGTAGTTGTTTCCTTGGGTGTTGATGTTTCCTCCGCTGCTATGGAGCTTGTTTCCTGTTCGCCTTCTTCAACAAGTCGGATATAATACAGATTTGCTACATCAGATTTTTCAATATAATTCGTTCCTTCATGCACAGTTACTTTTAACAGTCCATTTTCTGCCTGTACATTCTGTTTTGATACTTTTACATATCCATTGAAATTATTATCAAATACTAATGTTAATTCTGCACTCTTTTTGGCTTCAAACTGTATTAGTGTACTGCTTTCCATCTTTAATGCAGTTGTAAGTGTTAAGCCGTTGTATTCAACAGAACCCTTTCCTGATGTTGTCTTTCCGGTTATTGTAAAATAACTGTCTGTTAAGTCGTCTGTTGTAAAATTGTGTGTATATTCTTTCCCTGTTCCTTCCGCTCTTGTGTCTGTAGGTTTAAGTATAAATGCTGTTACTGCCAGTAATATTATTACAAGCGTTTTAATTGCTTTTCTCATATCATTCCTATCATGCTTAGAAGCATTTTTATAAAAGCTATTATTTTTTCAAATATCTGTTCCATGCTTTTTACCCCTTCCATGATTCTTTTGGAACGCACACGCGACCCCGTTCGCCTAAATACTACCGCTATAAAGCAGCGTTAGTATTCTTTACGGCTCTCTTCCGGGTATTGTGTTCTCCGAAGGCTGATTTGATTGGTTTTATTTACTCTTTGATTCTCCGGAGCTTTCTTCTATGCCATCCGCTATCAAGCCGGGCCCTAGTCTTTGGGAAAAGCGTCCAAAGCCTACGCCCATGGGTTCCCGCCCGGCTTGATGGCCGCTAGGTTATGAGCCTGCGGCGGTCATTAGGAAAAAGGGCGGCGGTGTGCGTCTTTACTTCTGTTTTGTTGCCGCTGCTGTCTTGGCTGCTGTTTCTTCTGGTGCTGCAGGTGTTTCTTTCTGGACAAAATCAAGCTTTTTGATAACAAATACATTTTTACCGCCACTTGACTTCATACCGAATACGGCATCTGCATACGCTGGAAGACCCTGCGCCTTAGCAATCTCATAGAATTCCTTAGGCATCTTTTCCTTTGCCGGGATATATCCGACTTCTCCGGTGTCTTCATCATACTGGATGCGTGATACATCATCAGTCATTACATACTGCATTGAACAGCCGGATACACGCTCTAAGCTACCCTCTGGTATCATGTCGTAAGGTTTCGCTACTGCTAATACTAAGATTCTTGTTTTCTGATTCATATTTTTTCCCTTTCTAGGCTATCTTTTCAAGCAGGAGCCGCCCTCACACTCCCACGACATAGCGGCGGGCAATGCTATTGCCCTTGCTATGTTTCGAATTCTACTTCGGAGCGTTTCCTGCGCTCTTCTGTATGGGGGATAGAATCATGTCGAATATATATGAACGGATATAGTCGCGTCTGTACCAGAGGTTGTTATATCGTATCTGTTCCTGTCTGCTGCATTTCATAAGGTATTCATTCGTATATATCTGCAGCTCGGCTTCAACCTCTCTGTATTCCTGTACATACGCTGCTGTGATGTCAGGTATTTCAATTGTCATTTTCTGCCTCCAGATTAATGTCATAGGTACAGTCAATACTGTTATTATCCAGCCCGGCACTGATTGCTCTTTCTATATCTTCCAATGTTGAATTATCATTAACTTTTACTGATATTAATATTGTCTTCATTCTATATATCCTCCAGGTCAACGCACATTATTATCAGGTTCGCTATTTTCCTGTTCTATAGAAATCAAAGCAAACAATGTCGAATGTTTCGCTAGAAGCTTAAAGTTTAAATCATCAAGCCTTTTAACAAAATCTTCACTATTCATACTTTCCCGTTTACAAAAAAGACCGACTTTTAAAGCATTAAGATCTTCTATCTGCTGCATTAGGTCGGTCATTTTTTCGTCAAATTCTACACATTTTCTTTTTTCCATAATTAATTACACCCTTTCCCTTCACTGCTCCCGACATTGCAGGATTGCCAGCTACTTGATATAATATTTTGTTAAGATAGACAATTGCCGCAAACAGTAGCGGTGTTGTTATGCGGCTTTTGTTGTCTAATAATTAAGTACATACATAGTATATACCTATAAATAGGTATAGTCAAGAAAATTGTAACTATTTTTAGGTATATTCAGAAAGGAAATTTATGAAATTTTATGAAACATTGGAAAATGTTCTTAAATCACGTAACATCACAGTATATAAGATGTGTAAAGATTTAAAAATCAGTACAAACACAATAGGAAACTACAAAAATGGAACAATTCCAAAAATTGATATTGTTCAAAAAATATCACTATATCTAGGGGTATCAACTGATGAGTTGATTAATGGAAGTGAATATACTAATCCTATTCTTAATGCATACTATGCAGCTTCACCAGGAACACAGGAAGCAGTTAGAAAATTGTTGGACATTCCTGAAGAACAGGAAAAGGAAAAATCATTAACTTCAAAGATTGGATAAATAAGAGGGGGAGAAAATGAATACCTATACATGGATCATATTAATAATAATACTTATAGTTGTTAATTCATTATTGAATAATAAAACTACAGCAAAAAAGATTAACAAAATAAAAAAAGAATCAGAAGATATAAATACTAATATAAATAATTTTCCTTATAAAGCAAAATTGTTATTGACAAAATCAGAATATACATTTTTTAAAGCATTACAAAAAATATTAGATAATGATAAATATATTATTTGTCCGAAAGTCAGGCTGGAGGATTTTATTGATGTTACGGACAAACAAGAGATATTTAAGTATAGAGGATATATAAAAAGTAGACATGTTGATTTTTTAATATGTGACAATAACTTACATATTCTTTTTGCAATAGAACTGGATGACAAAACACATAATTCTGAAAAAGCAAAAAACACAGATGAATTTAAAAATAAATTATTTGAAAAAATAGGTATTAAATTGTACAGGATAAAAACTGAAGACAATTATGAAATAAGCATAAATAATATAATTAACGGCTAACAAAATTGAATAATCAATCTGCAGATAAAATAACTCTTAATCAGGGTGTCCAGGGTTCGAACCCCTGGCGGTGCACTGGAAGGTCTTATGATTTAGGGAATCCTAGGTTGTAAGGCTTTTATTTTTTTATACAGTAAATAATTGCAGTAGCAGAAGGAATATTTACACAGGAAGCGTTGAGAGTTTATTTCATTGCAGATGGTGTGAATATTCCTTTTAGTATATATGTATATAAATATCTGTGTAGATATAGGTATGCGCAATACTGCCTTTTTGATTGGTAGCTTTTTTATGAATTTGAAAATATAGTGATTTATAATATGATACCTATAGGTAGTCGGATTTTTACATTTCTTATAGGAAGATTCTGTGAGAAAATTCCGTATTTTATGAAAAATTCCTATAAGCAGTTAGTTAATGTTTGATTGATAGGTTGAATATTGGTTATTAAGTGTGTGGAATGTCTGGAAAGGGAGGTTATCTGCCTATAAGGATATAATAAATACAAGTTTGATAGGTTGAGAGTCTCCAGAATTATAGGATAACAGGATGGTTATCATAAAACAATGTTAATATCTTGACAATGTGATATCAAAATGATATCATGCAAATATCAACAAAGACACCATTAAAAGAATAATCGATAACAAGATTAATAATCAGGGTGTTAAGGAGGTATTTTTATATGGAAGAAAAGGTTTTGAAGAAAAGCAAGAATGGTCTTGCAATGGTTACACTGTTTATATTACTTTACGCAGCAGCTATAGCAGCAATTATTGTCGGTTCGATTATGGTTGAACAGGCAGAGACTAAAGCAGGATGGATAGTACTTATCGTTGCAGGCGGTGTATACGCAGCAATAGGCTGGATATTCTTTATCGGTCTTAAGGTATTAAAACCACAGGAAGCACTTGTGCTTACACTTTTTGGCAAGTATGTTGGAACTATTAAAGAAGCGGGATTTTACTTTGTGAATCCGTTTTGTGTTGCTGTTAATCCGGCAGCGTCAACTAAGCTTAATCAGAGCGGTGATGTGACAGGAGATGGAAATAAGCTTGATCTTGCTAGCATGGCAGGTGTTGCAGGAATGGCAATTGCAGCAGGAAATAATTCACAGTCAGCTAATAAGAAGATTTCACTTAAGATAATGACACTGAGCAACAGTAGACAGAAGATTAATGATTGCCTTGGTAATCCTGTTGAGATTGGTATTGCGGTTATGTGGAAAGTGACAGATACAGCTAAGGCAGTGTTTAATGTAGATAATTATAAGGAATATCTTTCATTACAGTGTGACAGCGCACTCCGTAATATTGTCCGCATGTATCCATATGATGTTGCAGAAAATGTAGATACAACGGGAGATGGAATTGCAGATGAGGGAAGCCTTCGTGGTTCAAGTGAAGTTGTAGCAGAAAGAATAAGAAAAGAAATCCAGGGCAAAGTAGCAGATGCCGGACTTGAGATAATAGAAGCACGAATTACATATCTTGCGTATGCACCTGAGATAGCAGCAGTAATGCTTCAGAGACAGCAGGCATCAGCAATAGTAGATGCAAGAAAGATGATAGTTGATGGTGCTGTAGGAATGGTAGAGATGGCGCTTGAGAGATTATCAGAAAAACAGGTTATAGAGCTTGATGAAGAGAGAAAAGCAGCTATGGTATCCAACCTTTTAGTCGTCCTTTGTGGAAACAAAGATGCCCAGCCAGTAGTTAATTCAGGAAGTCTTTACTAATGGCAGATTCAGGTAAGAAACAGGTTCCTCTCCGGTTATCAGCTAAACTCTATGATGCCATTGCAGCGTGGGCAGAGGACGATTTCAGGTCTGTTAATGGACAGATAGAGTACCTGCTGACCGAGTGTGTACGACAGAGAAAGAAGAACGGTGCGCCAGTTCCGCACGAGCTGGATGTTCCACCAGAGTTAGATATCAGGTAGAATTAACAAAAATAAATATATAACTATTATATATTAAAACCTCCCCATACCGACATTATAAATGCTGGTATGGAGAGGTTTTTAAAATATACAATATTGAATAAATCGGACATTATATATGCATATCCGCTATCAGAAATTCTAACCGCGAGAATTAAACTTACTTGTCATAAGTGAATATAAATCATCTGATGAGTTAGAGGCGGCACCTGATGATGTATATGAGTTAGTAACATAATTAATGTTAGCCTTTGCAAGTGATGATACATTAGAGCCAATAATTCCAAGTCTCTTTGCAAATTCTGATGATGTTCCAAATGCTTTCTTTAAAGTATCTGTATCAGCTGCTTTAAGTTTATTTTCATCAATTGAAAGAGAACCATCCTCTTTAAGCGCAATTCCTACTGCAGATAATGTTTCAGAGTTCTCTTTAACTGCTTCCTTTAAAAGGTCAGAACACATAGTGTTGATAGAACTTGATGTTTTACCAAGGGTATTGTAGAGCTTATTATAAGAATCAACTACAGATTTGATATCCGCATATATTGCAGAATAATCACCGGTCCTTTCTGCATCAGCAAAAAGAGTAGATTTCTCATCTGTGAATTTAGCTGCATTCTCTGTAACAGAATCAGCATCATCTTTAATATTCTTGTAAGCGTCTTTCTGTAATTTCTTATTAAGTGAAGATGTTGAAGTATCAATTTTTTTGGAAAGCAGGCTTGTAAGGCTGTCATTGTCATCATTCTGAATGTAATCAAGCAGAGTCTTTGATGAAGGCTCAATGCCTGCTTTAAGCTGGTTAGCTGCCAGCATCTGTGATGTAATCCGCATAAGTTTCCTCCTTATATATCAAGTGTGATTGAATACACATTTATCAGCTGAATATTATATCGGATAAAACCAGGTGAAACTTAACATACTACCTTCGAAAGGAGGTGGCATAATGTTTCCAGCATTTGACTATAATCATGAAAAAGATGAGTACAGAAACGGATACGATAATGGGCAGGGCGATAAAGGTTATGATGACGGTGAGAATGAATTTGCCAGCAATCTTGACGAGAGTGATGTAATGCGTCCAGTCAATTCGCTAGATGATTATACAAGTTTCCTTTTGTGGGGAACTGATTTTGATGACAAGAATAATATCTAAAAATAGTATTAATAATTTATTAATCTTTGAAAGGCTGATTGACTGAATATTTTCAATGTTATATGATAAGCGAAAATGGAGGTATGAGTTTAGTATGTATGGGTATATAGTTGTTGATCAGCCAGAACTTAAATTCAGAGAATTTGATAAATACCGCTCATACTATTGTGGTCTGTGCGATTCGCTGGCAGAAGCGCATGGATTGAAGGGGCAGATTTCCTTAAGCTATGATATGACATTTCTGGTTATACTTCTTACAGGGTTGTATGAACCGGAAACTATATACTCTGAGGAACGTTGCGTCACACATCCATTAAGAAAGCATCCTGTGAGGCGTAACGTTGTTTCAGATTATGTTGCGGATATGAATGTCCTTCTGACATATTACAAATGCATGGACGACTGGTACGATGAGAAAAAGGTCTTGAAAAGAACTTATGCCGGAGTATTGAAAAAAGATATTAAAAAGCTTGAGAAGAAATATCCGCAGAAGGCAGAGATTATAAGGAAAAGCCTTTCTAAGTTGTCAGAATATGAAAAAGCACAGGAAACTAACATTGACAAGCCGGCAGAGCAGTTTGGCATACTGTTAGGTGAAGTTGCTGCCATGAAAGATGATGAGTGGAGTGATGAGTTAAGGGTGCTTGGCAATAATCTTGGCAGATTCATATATCTGTTAGATGCATATGATGATTTGGAAAAAGATGAGAAAAAGAACAATTATAACGTATTTAAGTATCATAAGGATGTAGAGGATTTTGATACATTTGCAGAAAACATACTTAAAGCATATATGGCAGGATGTGCAAGAGCTTTTGAGAGACTGCCGATTCTTGCTAATGCAGAACTGTTAAGAAATATCATATATTCAGGTGTATGGACAAAGTTCTACGCCGCCAGAAGAAAAAGAATTGACACTGCCGGTAAGCAGTTGGAGGAACATAATGACAGATCCATATAAAGTGTTGGGAGTATCAAGGGATGCTTCCGATGATGAAGTGAAAAAAGCATACAGAACACTGAGCCGAAAGTATCATCCAGATGCTAATATCAATAATCCTAATAAGGATCAGGCAGAAGAGATGTTTAAGCTTGTACAGCAGGCTTATAACCAGATAATGCGTGAGCGTGAGGGCGGATACAGTAGTCAGTCATACAGCCAGACGCGTTATGGTACAGGCCGTTCAGATCATTATGGCTATGATGGTGATTATCAGAACCAGTCACAGGGCGGATATGGAGATTTCGGAAGCTTCTGGGGATTCGGTCCATTTGGGTTTGGCGGATATACGGGAAGCTATGGTGGCAATGGATATGGCAGTGATAATCTCAATGGCAATGATCCTACAACAGTGCATCTGAGGGCAGCAGCTAATTATATTAATAACTCTAGTTATGATGAAGCTATTAATGTGCTTAACAACATAACTGACCGGGATGGAAGATGGTACTACTATAGTGCATTAGCACATCTTGGAAAAGGAGAAGAAGCAACAGCTTTGGAAGATGCCAAGCGTGCTTTGGATTCTGATCCTGACAATATGCAGTATCAGCTGTTGTATCAGCGTATTGCAAGCGGTGGAAGCTGGTATGCAGGAAGAAGGACGCAGTATCAGGGGCCGTCATCTACAACATATTGTACAGGCTGTGCTCCGTGGGTTGCACTCTGCCTGTGTTCAAATATATGTATGCCTATGTGCTGTGGCTATGGTTCAGGCGGCTATTATCCGGGTGGAAGCATATAAATAAATAAGGGATGTTACCAGACTATTGTTAAGGTAACATCCCATTTTTAATGTTTAATTATATTTTTCTTTTTTAATCCATGCATCAAGGTTGTTAAATAATATATCAAACTGTACAGGTCCCATGTCCAGTACATACTGGTGGAAATTTTTAAGATTGAATTTGTCAGAAAGCTCGCTTTGAGCCTTAGTCTTTAACTGCTCAAATCCTAACATTCCAAGAACATATTTGCAATAATTGCCTGGGTCAGAGACAAATGCGTAATACATTTCGTGGGCGACTGATTTATCATCAAAACCATACTGGCTGATGAACCGGTAAACATCATCTTCACTCCAGCCATAGTAATTAACGCCAATATCCCCTTTTGCATAAAGGCACAGGACAGTGGCATAATTAGCAGCATACATTTTGTTAAGTGCATCGTTGCCGGTCTGTGCATAATTATAAGAAAGAACTTCAACATATGATGCCCAGCCTTCAACATATCCGCCCGGTGCAAGAATGTATCTTATCCAGTCAGGATTGGTTGCGGCAAAATACTGTGTCTGGTACATGTGTCCCGGATAACCTTCATGTGCAAGTGTAGGATATAATTCACTCGCAGAAGTGCCTGAAGAATTGATGTATATTGAATTGATATCAAGGTTATCAAGCTGCGGAATAAAGTACATAGCCGGACTGGTGTAGTCCTCAAGCGCCTTTGACACATATTTGATATTATAATTCACATCTGGAATCTCAGGAAAATCATCGGTTATTCTTTTCTTAAGGTCGGTAAGAATACCAACCGGGTCTGTCATATTGAATGAAAATGTGTCAAATTTATCAAGAATAGAGGAGTCTTTAAGCGCAAGTGACTGCATTTTAAGCATATATTTCTTGAGGTAAGAATCAACCAGCTTATCATATTCGTCAACAGATTTGCTCCAGCCAAGTGTTGAAGAGAGTATATATTCAAAATACCGTGAACCATCAGGATAATTGCATAAACCGCCTGAATATCTGTTAGAGCCTTTCAATGAAGTAAGCGCATTTACAAGGGACTGATATCCTGGAATTACATGTTCATTGACTGCGGACACATTTTTAGCTTTATAATCTGCAATATCCTGTGAAGAAAGTCCGTCAACAGAAGCAAGCTTTTCGTTAAAGGTTGATATCATTGCACCATCTTCTAAACCGGCAGTTTCAAGGAATGATTTGCAGCTTTCAATTACCTCATCGGCAAGGGTATCTTCCATAAAATATCCGTTGTCAGCACGAAGCTTCTCAAATGCAGCCATATTTTCAAAATATCCGTCAACATCACATAGAAGCTCAATATATTCGTCAATATCCTTCTTTTCTGCAAATGTGTATTCAGCAAAAAGAAGTGGCAGCTGGACATGAATACCTGTAGTTGTCTGAAGCTGTGTGTTAAACATGTACAAATCACTGTATTCCAGCTCATTTTCCATATACATAAGAAGCTCATCAAGCGTAATCTGCTGTTTAGCGGAGAGTGTGCTTCTGTCAAATGATTTAAGCGTTGATATTATGTCGGTGTAATCTGAGGTGTCATCGGGATTGTCAAGGTCGTAGCGGCCAAGAGTAATCTCATAATCGTTAATTCCGAAATCCTTGGGGTGTTCGACATAGGCATGCAAAGATACCATGTCGGCACTTAACAGGTCAGCAAACAGGTTGTTTACATATTCCGTGAAATCAGCATTATCCTCGGTGGCAGATATAGTAGTTTCTGATATCTGCTTCTGATTCCAGGGCAGGCTGCAGCCAGACAGGGTAATTACTATTATAAAAACTATCAGCAGGCTCACAGCCTTGTTAAGAAATTGATGTAAAAGGCAAAATTGTTTATTATGCATACTAATCCTCATTTCTGTCTTAATTAATATTATAAGAAATACTGATTTATTATTCACATATTGTATCATACTTAATACAGACTTGACACTTATTGTAAATTTTTCTATGATAAAGTTTACGGATAAATGATTCACACTACATTTGCGTTATAGCGATGAATTAAAATAATAGATTATGGAGGAAATGATATGCCACAGAGTAAAGGTCCATTTTATATGACAACAGCTATTGCCTATACATCAGGCAAGCCACATATCGGTAATACTTATGAAATCGTTCTTGCAGACAGTATTGCAAGATTCAGAAGACAGGAAGGCTATGATGTATTTTTCCAGACAGGAACTGATGAGCATGGTCAGAAGATTGAGCTTAAGGCTGAGGAAGCTGGAATTACACCTAAGGAATTTGTTGACAATGTTTCAACAGAGATTAAGAGAATCTGGGATCTTATGAATACTTCATATGATAAGTTCATCAGAACAACAGATGATTACCATGAGAAGCAGGTTCAGAAGATTTTCAAGAAACTTTATGATCAGGGAGACATTTATAAGGGTTCATATGAGGGCATGTACTGTACACCATGTGAGTCTTTCTGGACAGAGAGCCAGCTAGTTGACGGAAAGTGTCCTGATTGTGGACGTGAAGTTAAGCCGGCTAAGGAAGAAGCTTATTTCTTCAAGATGAGCAAATATGCCAACAAGCTTATTGAGCATATCAATACACATCCGGAATTCATCCAGCCTGTTTCAAGAAAGAATGAGATGATGAACAACTTCCTTCTTCCTGGACTTCAGGATTTATGTGTATCAAGAACATCTTTCAAATGGGGTATTCCAGTTGACTTTGATGACAAGCATGTAGTTTATGTATGGCTTGATGCCCTGACTAACTATATCACAGGTATCGGATATGATGCTGATGGCAATTCTTCAGAGCAGTACAAGAAGTTCTGGCCAGCAGACCTTCACCTTATCGGTAAGGATATCATCAGATTCCATACAATTTACTGGCCAATATTCCTTATGGCACTTGGTGAGCCACTTCCTAAGCAGGTATTTGGACATCCTTGGTTATTACAGAATGATGGTAAGATGAGTAAGTCTAAGGGAAATGTTATCTATGCAGATGACCTTGTAGACCTCTTCGGCGTTGATGCTGTACGTTACTTTGTTCTTCACGAGATGCCATTTGAGAATGATGGTGTTATTTCATGGGAGCTTATGGTTGAGCGTATGAACTCAGACCTTGCCAACACACTTGGTAACCTTGTAAACAGAACAATTGCAATGTCTAACAAGTACTTTGGTGGAGTTGTTAATAAGACTGGCGTAGAGGATGCTGCAATTGACGGTGACCTTAAGGCTGTTGTAACAGCAACAAGAGATAAGGTTCAAGCAAAGATGGCTACACTTCATGTAGCAGATGCTATCACAGAAGTATTCACACTCTTTAAGAGATGTAACAAATATATTGACGAGACAATGCCTTGGGCTCTTGCAAAGGATGAGGCACAGCAGGACAGATTAGCAGAAGTGCTCTATAACCTTGTTGAGAGTATTACAATCGGTGCTAATCTTCTTAAGTCTTTCATGCCAGAGACTACAGATAAGATTCTTGCACAGCTTTACCCAGCTAATCCAGAGGCAGGAGTAAGAGATTTTGACGACCTTGCTACATTTGGCTTAAGAGAAACAGGTCTTAAGGTTACTGAGACTCCAGAGATTCTTTTCGCAAGACTTGACTTTGAGAAGGACCTTAAGGAAAAGGTTGATGCTATTCAGGAAGCTCAGAAGAAGGCTAATGGTGTTACAGAATATCCACAGGTTGAAGTTAAGCCTGAGATTACATTTGATGATTTTGAAAAGGTTCAGTTCAGAGTTGCCAAGGTTCTTACATGTGAAGCTGTTAAGAAGACAAAGCTTCTTAAGTTCGAGCTTCAGATTGGTGATGAGAAGAGAACTATCGTATCAGGTATCCAGAAGTACTATAAGCCAGAGGAGCTTATTGGTAAGAAGTTAGTTGTATGTACTAATTTAAAGCCAAGAAAGATCTGTGGTATTGAGTCACAGGGAATGATTATCTCAGCATGGGATGATAAGGATAACTTATCAGTTCTTACACTTGAGAAGGATATTATTGAAGGCGCAGAGATTGGCTGATAGATATGAAGATATTTGAAACTCATGCTCATTATGATGATGAAAGATTTGATGAGGACAGAGATGAACTTATAAGCAGCATGCTTAGTGATACAGGGGAGCTTGATTACATTGTTAATGTAGGTGCAAGCCGTCAGGGTTGCGAGGCTTCCCTTGCACTTGCTGCACAATATGAAAAGGTATACGCAGCGATTGGTTTCCACCCGGAGGATATTGTCAGATTGAAAGAATCGGACATTGAATGGCTGGAAAACATGCTTGGTGAATCTAAGGCAAGAAAGATTGTTGCACTTGGAGAAATCGGACTTGATTACTACTATGTGTCAGATGATGCAGATGTGGCGGCGGCTGAGAAGAAGCAGCAGCGTGAATGGTTTGCAGCACAGATGAATGTAGCGTACCGTACACACATGCCGGTAATGATTCATTCAAGAGATGCATGTCAGGAAACAATCGACATATTAAAGAGTAATCATGGACAGGATACAGGCGGAATAATCCACTGTTATTCATACAGTAAGGAAGCAGCAAGAGATTTTCTTAATATGGGCTTCTCTATAGGAATCGGCGGCGTTCTTACATTTAAGAATGCCAGGAAGCTTGTGGAAGCAGCAGCGTATATACCGATGGATAGAATTGTTCTTGAGACAGACAGCCCATATATGGCACCTGAGCCTAACCGAGGTAAAAGAAACGACAGCCGCAATATAAAATATGTTGCAGAAAAGCTGGCGCAGATTAAAGGGCTTGATACGCAGGAAGTTATTGATATTACTAACCAGAATGCGAGAAGGCTGCTTTTTGCGGAGTAAGGTTTCGAGGACTTTGCCGGCATGGCAGCCCTTTCTCTTGTGTAAATTGGGCTGAAACCTATAAATTATAATAAAACGGCTATTTAGTAGGTCTTTTAACGTGGTTTTTATCGTTAAAGTAATGAAAACACCTACTAAATAGCCGTTTTTTGTTGTTGTATAGGTCTTTAGTCTAGAAGTAACCTGATTTACGTGAATTTTGCTGTAAAAACACCTACTAAAGCAGTGAAAATGCGACTACTTATAGGTATCACGTTATTTTGCATGAATAATTACCCCAAACATACGGTTGGAAAAGCATTGGGGAGGTAAAACGTCCGGTTAGCAAAACAGTGGATTGGCAAAACGTACAGTTGACAAAACATCTGGTTATCAGATTCTTTATACCAGCAGGTTGCTAAGTTGTGCAAACTGCTCAAGTGTAAGGGCTTCGCCGCGGATAGTAAGCGGAAGTCCCATAGTTTCTAATGCGTTGGTAAGAGCTTCTTTCGTGATGCCGATGCCGGAATTGCCGACACTGTTAAGCATAGTCTTTCGGCGCTGGTTAAATGATGCTCTTATTATCTTGAACATAAGATGTTCATTCTTAACATCAACAGGTGGAGTTTTGAAGCGCTCAAGACGGATAACCGCTGAATCAACATTAGGACGAGGCATGAAGCAGCTAGCAGGCACATTAAGCACAACCTTAGGCCTGGCATAGAACTGTACAGCAAGTGAAAGAGCACCATAATCTTTAGTTCCAGGACCGCACTGCATGCGGTCAGCTACCTCTTTCTGAACCATGATAGTTATACTGTCTAATGGTACATGGCTTTCAAAAAGTCCCATAATAATAGGTGTAGTTATATAGTATGGAAGATTGGCAACAACCTTGATTGGTCTGCCTCCATTCTTCTCATCAGCAAGCTTCTTAATATCAAGCTTTAAGATATCTTCATTGATTACTGTTACATTGTCATAATAAGAAAGTGTGTCCTCTGTAAGGATAGGAATAAGCTTCTTATCAATCTCAACGGCAACAACTTCTCTGGCATTCTCACACAGAATCTGAGTCATTGTTCCGATTCCCGGACCAACTTCAACAACGAAATCATCTTTGGTAACGCCTGCTTCACGGACGATTTTCTCAACAACATTTTCATCTATAAGAAAGTTCTGACCGAACTTTTTCTTGAAATCAAAACCATATCTGTTAAGCACGGCAATCGTGTTAGTTGGGTTGCCGAGGTGCATAACATTATTATATTTATTATCGCTCATATTGCCTCCAATCTATAAGAATAATGTTATGAAACTTAATAAAAAATGTCAAGCTACAATAAAAATGTAGTGCAAAAGCAACTTTTGTATGATACTATAGTACTACTTACAATCGAGAACATATTATCAGGAGATATCATGAGCATTAATAAAAAAGAATTTAATCTGGAACAGGTTGTTAAACTATGCGTGGTTGTTAACATATCGTTGTTTTTATTTGTTGCATTTATGCTGATATTATTTGTATATTTTAATATAACACCAATGATTTATTACAGTGTAATAGCAATGATTGGTTATGTGTTATATTTTATGCTGTTAAAAAGGCAGAAAGTGTGTGCATATATGTGGTGTGTGTATGCAACAATTATAATTTATATGGCTATTGCAACAATATGTCTTGGGTATAAATGTGGATTTCATCTGTATAGCATGTCATTAATACCTATAATATTTTATTCACAATACATATCAACCAAGATCGATACAAAAGACCCGAATCCACTGGCTGTGTCGATAGCAATAGTTGCTGTAAGTATAATATCATCAGCAATAGCTATAATTAACGGACCATTGTATGAAATTAATAAAACAATTATATCTGTGATGCTTGCATGTAATGCAATAAGTGTATCAGCATTTTTAATATATTATACTAAGGTGATAGTCGATCTTGTTATTGAGTCTGAGAAGAAGCTTAATTCAATTGCCAACATTGATCTTCTGACAGACCTTTACAGCAGAAGATATATGATTAATTATCTTGAAGAATATGATGCGGACGATGAAGGCTGGCTTGCAATGGCAGATGTAGATGATTTCAAGAAAATAAATGATACATATGGACATAACTGTGGTGATTATGTGTTAAATTTCATTGCACAGAAGATGAAAAATATATGCAGTAACTGTGTGATTTCAAGGTGGGGCGGAGAAGAATTTCTTATATATAATGGAACACACGACAGCACACATGAAGTATTAGAAAAATTGAGGAGAGAAATAGAAAACTCTGAATGTATTTATAAACAGCAGAAGATAAATATATCACTAACAATAGGAGTGGCGCAGAGAAATGCCGATGGTGATATAGAAGAATGGATAAAGCGCGCAGATGACAGGCTTTATTACGGAAAAAATAACGGAAAGAATATGGTGGTAGATTAAGATAAAACCTCCCTGATGGAATATTTTCTTAATGCATGGCATAAGGTGCATAAGAGAGTTAATCATCAGGGAGGTTTATTGTGGATTATCAGCGTCTTGTTTCATACATATATTCATATCCGGAGGGAGTAAAGGGCAGAAATGCAGGCTTTGCAAAGGCATTAGTTCATCAGGGGCAGTTCAAGTTAAGCATCAGTTTAAGAGGCGTTAAAACAGACAGTCCGGAAATGTTTGGAATATATATGATGGTTGCTGACAGCGGCTACAGGCTTATAAAGTTAGGGGAATGTCTTGTAAAAATGGGACAGATGGAATACAGTGGAATATTCAATCCTGATAATATCAATGAAACCGGTTATGGATTTAAGGATATATGCGGGCTTGCGGTTGCAAGGGAGGATGCAAGATATGACTGTATGCTTTCAATGTGGAAAGATGAAGATGTAACTCCTGATATGCTTGTGTTCTCAGGAATGGACGCAAAGAAGCAGGCTGAGGCCGAGATTGTCATAAAAGAGCGCATGCGGCAGAGTGATGAGGAAGAGAAACGACAGGAGACAGCAGAGTCTTCGGTGGTCAGACAAGAGATGGCTGGATACAATGCAGCAATGAGGGAACGGGGACAGTCAGAATCAGGCGGACAACAGCCGGTCCAGTCAGAATCTGCAATGTTGGCAGGAAAATCAGAAATGGTTCAGACGAAACAGATTGTGGTGGAAGAACAGCAGATAGTTCAGACAAAACAGGCAGAGGTGGCTGCCGAAAGTGTAACCATGCCGGAGAATATAAAAGCTGATGGAGTAGCAGCTAAAATACCTGCGGAAACACAACATTTGCAGCAAAAAGCACACAGAGCCAATGCAACGCAGACGGATCCTTTTGAAAAGCTTTTTGTGCGGGCTGATTATATAGATGCATTTGACGATGATTACTTCTATGATTGTATAGAAGTGTCGCCAGAGAAGTTAAAGTGTCTTAACCAGAATGAAATTGACATCGCGGGAAACAGCTTCCTGCTGCATGGCTATTATAATTTCAGACACATACTTTTTGGAAGAGTGCGCGATAACCTTGATAATACTAAATATTTCATTGGCGTTCCGGGAATGTACTGTAACCGTGAACGTTACATGGCTTCAATGTTTGGCTTTAATAATTTTAAGAAGAGTCACAGGAGTGACTATGCCAATCCATATTTCGGATACTGGTATCAGGAGATATAGACGAATCTTAAATGATCCTGCCATGAGCCGTTAAGCTTTACATAGGAGTAGGCGGTACCTTCAGATATAAAGCCAAGAGATTTGACAAGATTAATAGAGGAGATGTTTTCAGGGTGAATGTAAGCTTCAATCCTGTGCATCTCCTTTTCGCGTGTAAGAATCTCAAGCATATGTTTAACCATAAGGCTTCCAAGTCCTAACTGGCGGTAATTCTTATCAATCTTATATCCTATGCGGCAAGAACGGTTAATGCTTGTAACACCAAAAAAAGATACAGAGCCGAGAATTTCACCTGGTAAGTCGTCAGAAAAAAGGAAAAATCTACCAAATTCACCCTTTAGTAAAGCAGCATATTCAGCTTTAAGCGTGGCTGCAATATATTCTGTTGTATAGAAATTATCGGGCTTGGCAGCTTCGTATCTGTCGAATTCCTCACGGTTAGAGCTGTAAAATTCAAGTACTTTTCCTGCAAATGTTTCATCAAGTACTTTAAGCTTCATGCCTTCAAAAGCGTATTCAAATTTCATAATCATTCTCCATCAGTAGTGAAAGTAGTATTCTTTTTCTTGCTTTTACGCAGTTCCTTGAAAAATGTTGTGAGCATTTCTGAACATTCTTCTTCACATACACCTTTAGTAATTTCGCACTGATGATTAAATGTCGGAATCTGCAGTATATTAAGTATAGAACCGGCACATCCTGCTTTAGGGTTCATTGAACCGATTACAACGCGCGGAATCCTTGCCTGAACAATAGCACCTGCACACATCTGGCAAGGTTCAAGTGTAACATATAAAGTGCAGTCTTCAAGCCTCCAGTCGTTCATATATTTACTGGCTTTCTTAATGGCAGTAATCTCGGCGTGACCGAGAGAAGTCTTATCTGTATTACGGCGGTTGTAGCCTCTTCCTATAACCTTTCCTTCATACACAATTACACAGCCAATAGGTACCTCATTAAGCTTATAAGCCTTCTTAGCCTGCGAGATTGCCTGTTTCATATATCTATAATCATCTTTTTCAAAATCTACCTGAGTATTATCCACTAAATTATCCTCCACGAAATATTATAAAAATTTTAACTTTTTTGTGAAAATGCGTCAACTTATCAGGAACATTTTTCGTATTAATAATAAAAGGAGGGAACGTACGCAGAATTATGATTGCACTGGCACAGAGTAGTAGTATAATGATTATATAAGCAGGCAGTATCGGGGTTATCAAAAGTCTTATACTTCATGCATCGGTAGGACAATTCATGATTGTACGTTACATGGCAGAGTTAGCAGCTGAGCTTATTATTATGCTGGTTATGATGAAGGTTGGAAAATCATTAGGAAAGAGAAGGTACAGGGTATGAAATTAGAGGTGAGGAATTTAAAGAAAACTTATGGTACAGTTCAGGCACTGAAGGGGATTAATTATACATTTACACCGGGAGTATATGGTATTCTTGGTGCTAATGGAGCCGGCAAGAGTACTATGATTAATCTTATCACTGATAATGTATCGAGAGATAAGATGAATGGTGGAAGCATTCTTTTTGGAGAGGACAGTGCCGAGGAAGATATATTAAAGCTTGGCAAACAGTTCAGGGGTCTGGTTGGATACATGCCTCAGCAGCAGGGCTTTTATGAGGATTTTTCGCCTAAAGCATTTCTTAAATATATGGCAGAGATTAAGGGTGTTAAGAAGATTAAGACTACTGATGACAATGGCAATGAGGTTGTTAAGACAGTCAACCAGCAGATTGACGAGCTGCTAGAGGTAGTTAATCTTACTAAGGTTGCATATAAGAAAATTGGAGGATTTTCAGGAGGAATGAAGCAGAGAGTGCTGCTTGCACAGGCACTTCTTGGTAATCCTAAGATTCTTATACTTGATGAGCCGACAGCTGGACTTGACCCTAAAGAGAGAATTTCAATCAGAAACTATATAGCAGAGCTGTCTAAGGACAAGATAATTCTTTTCGCAACACATGTTGTAAGTGATATTGAATGTATTGCTGATAAGGTACTACTTCTAAAGAGTGGAGAGATAATTGCGACAGGAACACCGGTTGAGCTTATTGAGAGCATGGCTGGAAAAGTCGGGGAGATAACATGCACGATTGACGAGGTCGGAGAACTGCAGAAGGAATACAAGATTGGAAATATCAGACAGAGAAAGAATGGTCTTGCATTAAGAGTTGTAGGTGACGAGCTTCCACAAGAGGCAGTAAAAGTCGGAGATAATATTGACCTTGAGGATGTATATCTGTATTATTTTGAGTAGATTATCAGATTATGAGATAGTCGGAATAACGGAATATCAGATTGTCAGGGAGAAATATCATGGAACTTATTAAAGGAAGACCTGCCGATGAAACAGGAAGATTAGAAAAAGAAATCAGAGTATATGATCTGTTGGACAAGCTTGGAATGGAATATTACAGAACAGACCATGAGCCTGCTACAACAATGGAAGTGTGTAATGACATAGATAAGATTCTGGACACACTTATATGTAAGAATCTTTTCTTATGTAACAGACAGAAGACGAATTTTTATATGCTTATGATGCCAGGTGACAAGCCATTTAAGACAAAGGATCTGAGTAAGCAGATTAATTCAGCGAGACTTTCATTTGCAGATGAATCATATATGGAGGAATTCCTTGATATAACACCGGGTTCGGTATCCATAATGGGACTTATGAATGATACGGACAACCATGTGCAGTTACTGATGGATAAGGAAGTGCTTGAGGGTGAAACTCTCGGCTGCCATCCTTGCATCAATACATCAAGCCTTAAGTTAAAGACTAAGGAAGTGATGGAGAAGTTTCTTCCGGCTGTTCATCATGAGGTGGTGATAGTTGAGCTGCCGAGGTATGAAGAACATAAAGATAACGAACAGGGATAATATGTAGAGATATGTTTTAGGCAGCTTCTGCAGGGATTGTGGAGGCTGTCTTTTTGGTGCGTGAGGTGTTGCTTATTTTGTGAGGGGTGTTGCTGGTGCAGCGTGTTGTAGTATGTTGCAGCGGGAAAGACCTACGCAAGCCGCATAATATGCAGAATGAGTGGGTCGAAATTATGAGAGAATGACGTGGAGGAGCGAGAAAAACCTACTAATCAAGTTAAAACAGTGGAGGTAGTAGGTCTTTGGAGAGGTAAGAGTATCATTAAATAGAAGAAAGTTTGGAAAAAGACCTACGAAAAGGCAAGAATATAATGATTGAGTAGGTTAGCAAGAGGGGATGACAGTCTCACAGTGCTTGAAAAGACCTACGCAATAGCGAAGTTGATAGAGGATAGTAGGTTTTGGCAAGTTTCTGGTGATATTCGGGAGTGGTAAGAAGTTGGTTTTGCCGCCTGTTCTGACAAGGATTGCTAAAGCCAGTCCTTAGGAAATGATTCTTAGGGACTGGCTTATTTAGCTGTCTTATTTTGTCAACGCTTCACACCTTGACAACAAGCATATATAACAAGTATAATTGAAATACCGTGCAGCCGGGGTAGTAGCGGCACCTTGAACCTGCAATCCGCTATAGCAGGGGTGATGTTCGGCAGAGGGCTGATATTTATGGAGCAGCCCGGTGTAAGTGGTGTTGACATTTGGGTCTTTCACGACGGAAATCCACGAACCATGTCAGGTCAGGAATGAAGCAGCATTAAGTGGGACCTTCCGGGTGTTGAAAGGGTGCCTGGATCGAGCTAACTGCATCGGTAACGTCTGTGGATATCAGTTCGAAGCCGGACGCACGGCTTTTGTTATTAAAATGTTACTCGTCGTAGCTAATTTAGGAATGTCAGGCAGATTCGTCATGCTTGCATGTAAGAAACTGTATGATATTCCTAAATTATCCTGCGAAGCAGGAACTTAACCGACATAAGTAAAACATAAGCTGCGAAGCAGCGGCAGACGCCGGAGGCGGATGGTTTTACGCATGAGGTTAAGGGCTGCGAAAGTAAAGACAGCGCAGAGGGGAGGTAACCATGTCATATCAGGCTTTATACAGAAAATGGCGTCCTGACAATTTCAATGATGTCAAAGGACAGGATACAATAGTAACAACCCTGCGAAATCAGATTAATGCAGACAGAATAGGCCATGCATATCTGTTCTGCGGAACGAGAGGAACTGGTAAGACATCAGTTGCCAAGATATTTGCGAAGGCAGTTAATTGTGAGCATCCGGTTGATGGCAATCCTTGTGGGGAGTGTCCGACATGCAAGGCGATTGCGGCTGGAACAAGCATGAATGTAATAGAGATAGATGCGGCATCTAACAATGGTGTCGATAATATAAGACAGATAAGAGAAGAAGTACAGTACTCACCGACAGAAGGAAGATTCAAAGTCTATATAATTGATGAGGTTCATATGCTTTCTATAGGAGCGTTCAATGCACTGTTAAAGACATTGGAAGAACCTCCTGCATATGTAATATTTATACTGGCTACTACAGAAGTGGCGAAGATTCCTATTACAATCCTTTCAAGATGTCAGAGATATGACTTCCACAGGATAACAATAGAGACAATTGCAGGCAGACTGTCAGAACTTATGAAGGCGGAGGGACTGAATGTAGAGGATAAGGCAATAAAATATGTTGCCAAAGCTGCAGATGGTTCTATGCGAGATGCGTTAAGTCTGTTAGACCAGTGTCTGGCATTCTATCTGGGGAAAGACCTTAAGTATGAAAATGTATTAGATGTTCTTGGGGCAGTTGACACGGCGGTATTTAGTAAAATGCTTTCAACAATCCTGTCAGGAGATGTTGCTGTGTGCATGTCACTTATGGAAGACCTGATAATGCAGGGAAGAGACCTTTCACAATTTGTTACAGATTTTATATGGTATCTTAGAAATCTGCTTCTTATTAAGACAACCAAAGATGCAGAAAGAATTGAAGACGTAATAGAAGTATCAGCAGATAATCTTGAAGACCTGAAGAAAGATGCACAGAATGTAGATATAGATACACTTATGTATTATATAAGAGTGTTGTCAGAATTATCGAATGACCTGAAGTTTTCTACACAGAAAAGAGTTAAGACAGAGATAACATTTATAAAGCTGATGCGCCCGGCAATGGATAACAGTCAGGATATTGGCGATGTTGTAAGCCGTGTGACAATGCTTGAAGGGCAGTTACAGAAAGTACTTGATGATATTAAAAGCGGTAAACTTGTAAGCGCAGCAGGTATGGTGGGGGGCGTTGAGGGAGGCCAGGCAGCAGTACAGCAGCAGACTCCAAAGAAGCCTGTAGTTAAGCGTGTATATGATGCTGTTCCAGAAGATGTTAAGGCAATAGCGGCAGGCTGGAAGGATATCATAGCAACGATAGATGACCCGGTTAATCAGACATTTTTACAGGCTGCACATGTTACATTAGCAGAAGATGGAATTAGTCTTGAAATTATGGTAGAATCACTTAGTGCCTATAATTCACTCAGCAGACAGGAAGTTATGGAAAGCATAGAGAATGTCATTGAGGAGAGAACAGGAGTAAGGGTTTCAATTAAAGTGACTAAGCTTAACGATGATGAAGATTTCCACAGCAGATTCGTGGATCTTAAGGAACTCGTAGGCATAGATATAGAAGTAGATGATAAGGAGGAACTTATATAATGGCTAAAAGAGGTGGTTTTCCAGGAGGAATGCCTGGTAATATGAATAATCTGATGAAGCAGGCACAGAGAATGCAGCGTCAGATGGAGGAGCAGCAGGCAGAGCTTGAGAATAAGGAATTCAGTGCTACAGCAGGCGGCGGAGTAGTTGAGGTAACTGTTACAGGTAAGAGAGAAGTATCTAAGGTTAAGATTGACCCTGAAGCAGTTGATCCGGATGATGTAGAGATGCTTGAGGACTTAATTGTAGCAGCTACTAATGAAGCTTTAAGAAAATGCGAAGAAGAGTCACAGGCACAGATGGCTAAGATTACTGGAGGACTTGGAGGATTAGGCGGAGGCTTATTCTAATGGACATCTACAGTGGTCATATTAACAGATTAATTGAAGAATTGTCGAGATTACCAGGGGTTGGGGCGAAGAGTGCCCAGCGCCTGGCATTTCACATTATAAACATGCCTGAGTCGGATGTTAAGAGACTTGCAGACACAATGATTGATGCAAAGCAGCATATACACTACTGTAAGGAGTGTTTTACGCTTACAGATGAAGAACTGTGTCCGATATGCCGCGACCAGAAAAGAGACCATAAGACAATTATGGTAGTTGAACATACAAGAGATATGGCAGCATATGAAAAGACAGGAAAGTACGAGGGTGTATATCATGTTCTTCATGGAGCAATAAGCCCAATGCTTGGAATCGGACCGGCTGATATCAGGTTAAAGGAGCTTATGGTAAGGCTTCAGGGAGATGTTGACGAGGTTATTATCGCAACTAATTCCAATCTGGAGGGTGAGACAACAGCAATGTACATAAGCAAAATGATAAAGCCAACAGGAATTAAGGTGACAAGAATTGCAAGCGGAGTTCCTGTCGGCGGCGATCTTGAATATATCGATGAGGTTACACTTTTAAGAGCATTAGACGGAAGAACCGAGCTTTAAATTTGGTGAAGAACCAAGCTTTAAGCTTAATGCCCTGGCGCACCGGGCGTTAAGACAATATGTGTAAAATGCGTGCGCAGAAATGAAGAATACTATGGCAGAGAATATGACAGGTGATATCATATCGGATCACCGTGAACGAATGCTTAATCTGAAGAAATATTATCCTTTCTTCAGACTGATAGACACATCATTTTCTAATTTCAAGGATGGCAAATACGAAATCCTTGATATGGGCTATATAGTTATGGCAGTTCTCCGTTTCTTTATAGAGGAGAATAATTTTAAGGAAAAGGATGTTACATATCCTGAATATCTCGATTTCTTAAGACTGATACTTAAGAGAGATTTCGGGCTTGATTTGAATGAACAGGACAGCAAGGATATTGCTGATTATATATTTGACAAGATAAAGAATGATGGCAGACCATTTGAATTCTCGTATTTTGACCCGGTGGACAGGAAAAAGAGAGTCTCAAGAATGAAGATAATCGAGAGTACAATAAGGGACAATACCGTATGGTATTCGATAAGTCCTGATGCTATAGAATTCTATCTTGATACGAAGGAAATCAAGGATGAGAGCAGGATAAGCGTATCCCAGCTTCTTCTTGAGAAAATGATTAATTCACAGAACTTCCGTGGCGGAGTTGAAGTGGTTGAAAGAATTAACGAAGAGGTCAACCGCCTTAAGTTAAAGAAGAATGAAGTGCTGACAATATTGTCAGGTGATGTATTTGCAGGAATAGAGGCTTATGAGGAATTCGTCAAGACAGGAATGAAATGGTTTGATGATGAGGAAAAGCTTTTTAAGAAGAACCGTGACCTTATTGCGAAATCAATTGAGAAGCTTAATGCATCGGGCAGCACAGGAGAAGGTTATTACAGGACAATGAACGAGATATACAGTCTTGAGACACAGCTTAAGCAGGCGATGAACAGGCACAGTGAGCTGTTAAAGGACTGTACGGAAATGCAGAAGATGACTGATGATGCAGTAAGACGTGCCAAGCTTGGCAGATTAAGAAGCCATATGGATTTCACATCGGCACTTTCAGATATGATTAAGAGGGACAATGCAGATATATTAGTCACAATGTTAAGTCCGCTTCTAAAGCCGAACATAAGAAAGACATTTGACCTGATAAGCATTGATGATGCGCTTATGGTGAAGCCCCCAAGATATGAGGAGAAGGAGCTTATAAGCAATGAAAGACCGGAAGATATTGAGTTTGCAGATGAGATTGAAGAAAAGAGAATTAAGGATAATTACGTATTCCTTATGAAAAATCTCATTGCGTGTTTGAAAAAATCGGACATTATAACACTCGGTCAGTTCGCAGATGCAATGAAGAGAGCGTATGGTGAGCAGGTTTTAAGAAATGCAGATTTCTTCTCTTTCTTTGTTAATCTGTGCCAGAAGGATGAGTACCAGCTTGGCGGTGATGCGGGAGAAGATACATTTCTTGATGCATACTTAGAAGAAGGCTTTAAAGATACGGAACGCTTTACATTTGCAATAAGAAAAGGGCTTAGCGGGCAGGTTATATTGTCGGATAACTGTATGATGGCAGATGTTGAATTGGTACGAAAGGAAGCACATGGAGAATAGAAATCTAGATAAGGCACTGGATATAGTTTCCAAGCTTATCACAGGGGAAAATGTGTCTGAGAGGGGCGACAATGCAGCTCTTTATCAGGAATACAATAATAATGCGGAAGTGTATGACATAGTTCACATGTCATTAAAGAAACTTAATCTTAACATATACGAATATAACAATGGTCTGTATGTGAGTGCGGGTGATAATAACAGGGTGTTTGGATATTCCAACGAGGAATTAAGAAATGTACTTGGGTTAAGAGTTAATAAAGAATTATACCTTGCGTATTTCATAATCTACAACATAATAACAGAGTTTTATTCAGATACAATGAGTTCTACTTATGCTGAGTTCATAAGACTTGAGGACATCATTAAAAATGTTGATAAGACAACAGGCGGTATTGTCGATAAGAGCGCAGGGCTTGTGCTTGATGAGGTTGAGGAGAACAGCTTTAAGCAGATAGCACTTACATGGGACGAGCTTCCGGTGACAACAGTAGAAGATCAGACAGGAGCGAGAGCAGCAAGAAATTCCAAGTCGGGTATGGTAAAGCTTGTGCTTAATTTCTGCGTTGCGCAGGAACTTTTAGTTGAGAGTCAGGACAGATATTATCCGACAGACAGATTCAGAAGTCTTATAGAGAATTATTTTGATGATTACAGAGGACGATTTGCCGAACTTATGAATGGAGGACGCGATGCCACAGATTAACAGAATCAGAGTTAATAATGTTAAATATAATTTCGGTACACAGGTGTACGACGATTTCGTGATGCGCTTCAACTGCCAGAATACTATATATGATCTTGCCAATGGTGGTGGTAAGAGTCTGCTTATGCTGCTTCTTATGCAGAATATGCTTCCTAACTGCACACTTGATGACAAGCAGCCGATTGAGAAGCTTTTCAGGCAGGGAAGCGGTAATACATGTATTCATTCTTTGGTTGAGTGGAAGTTAGATTCATGTTATCAGAAGGATGGTTTCAGGTTCATGACAACCGGCTTCTGTGCAAGAAAGGGAAGAGGCGCAGATGATGAGAATCAGGATGGACAGGAACAGACAGCAGCTCCGACAGCAAGTGTTGAATACTTTAATTACTGCATATTCTACAGGGAATTTGGCGATAACGACATTAAGAATCTTCCACTTGTAAGTAATGGAGAGAGAATTACATATAATGGACTTAAGGCTTATCTTCGTGACCTTGAGAAGGGCGGGTACAAATATGTTGTTAAGATATTTGACAGAAAAGGTGATTATCAGAGCTTCATAAGCAATTACGGAATATATGAGAGTGCATGGGAAATTGTGCGTGGAATTAACAAGACAGAGGGGCATGTAAGAACATATTTTGAGTCTAATTATAAGACAAGCCGTAAGGTTGTTGAGGATCTGCTTATAGAGGAGATTATCCAGAAATCCTTCAATAACAAGCTGTCAGTTGATAATGATGAGGGCATGATGGCTCAGACTCTTATGGATATTAAGGACAAGTTAGTGGAGCTTTCAAAGAAACACTCACAGCTTGGAGCATATGACAGCCAGATTGCAGCTATCGACATTTTTAAAGAATATCTGTCGACATATGAAGCATTTTACAACAGAAAAGAAGAAATAGAGAAGCAGCTATATGACCTGCTTCTTGTTGCTATGCGGGAAAGTGATAAGAAGGATAAGGAACTTAAGAGTCAGGATGACCTTATCACTAAAATGTATGATGAGCTTGCACACGAGAAGGAAGCTATAGCAGTTGCAGAGGTTATGTCTGAAAAGAATTCGATGGCAGGAGTTGAGAGCCTTGTTAATGAGACAAGAAAGGCACTTGAATTCAAGAACGCTGCAATTGAAGAGGCAAGAGGAAAGCTTTCTTTGATGGAGTCTGCGGGTGATTATAAAGATTATGCAGAATACGAGAAGTCCTATAAAGGACTTCAGATTGCGATAGATAACAGATTAAGAGAAGATACTGATATAACAGCAGAGTTAAAGATACTTGCTGCAGGTTACAGAAAATTCTATGAGACAGAGACCAGAAGACTTAAGGAAAAGCTTGATATAGCAGCTAACCGTGTTAAGGCTCTGGAAGTCAGATTATCAGAGTCTAAGGATAACCTTAGAAATGCTGACAAAGAGGCGGCAGGTCTTGGCAGTCTTTCTGATAATCTTGAGAATGAGATACAGGAATTACAGGCACAGCTTGGAGCATCTTTATCAGAGGCGGGAACTGTCGTATGTGAAAATGCGTCTGAAGAATATGATAAGTCATTCAGGGATAAAGAACTGTTAAAGAATGAAGAGACAAGAATGTCCGAAAAGTTCAATGATGTGCAGCAGCAGTTAATGTCACTTAATGAGACAATATCTGCCAATAAAGCACTTATTGATATATTCACAGAGCAGTCAGAAAAGCTAGAAAAGGCTGATGAAGCTGGTAATGCAGATGCCGAGCGTATGGGCAAAATCCGTGAAATATACAGTGCAGATAATGACGAGGCAAAGCTTTCGGTTATTCTTGAGACTTACCAGAAGATGCGCAGTGAATATACAGAAGAGTGTAAGGCAGCACAGGAACTTGAGAACTTTATAGACAATGCAAGAAAGGGAACATATATCTGTAAGAGTCCTGAAAGAGACAGACTTAAGGAATACCTTGAAAGCCAGTACGGTTCAGATGTTGTTGAGGGTCATGAGTGGTTCGCAGCCCTGAATGCAGGACAGAAAAGAGATGTATTAAAGAGAACACCTTTCATTGAGTACGCATTTATAATAAAGAACGATTTCGAGAGAATCAAAGCAGATGAGATGCTTAAGGATTTTGGCAAGGGTGCGGCTGCTTATCCTGTTATAAGCGAGCAGGTGCTTATTGATACTAAGTTAGAGATTAACAAAGACCTGATTGTATTCGCATTAAAGGATATGTCGTTCCTGCGTGATGAGGCAAAGCTTGAGACACAGATTAAGCTTGCACAGGAGGAGCTTGAGTCGCATAAGGCGCAGGCAGGAAAGCTGGCCGACAGAATGGAGCTTGTGTGGAATGATTATACATTTGCACTTGTATATAATGCTGTGTCTGGAAAGGTGGATGTGTCCGAGGCAGAAGCAATCAGATTAAAGATTGCTGACAGCGAGGCAGCAATTATTGAGGCTGAGAAGAAGAGAAGTGTGTTAAATGAGGTTAAAGAGCAGCTTTCAAGGAACCTCGCACAGACAAGAGATGATATAGAAGAGAAGGAAACAGCATGCAGCCTGCTCTCGCGTATTATGGAGATGAATACTTCTATAGATAAAAAGTATGAGCACTTAAAGGGACTGAAGGCTGATGTGGACAGTGCAAGAAACCGCATATATGAGTGCGAGGAGGCAGCAGCTTCTGCTAATTCTGAGTATGATACCGCGAGAGATTTCGAGGACAGTACAAGAAAGGCATATGATGAAATCATTAAGTCATGGGAGGAGCAGTACGCACCTTATTATGATGAAAATGTTTCAATAGAAATCGATGACGATACATACCGTCTTGATAAGGATGAAATAGAGAGCAGATTCACCGGATTAAAGACAGCACTTTCACAGAAGAACAGTGACTTTGCAGATAAGCAGGCGCTGATGAACCATCTGTCTGCATCTATGAACAAATGTCGTGATGCAATAGAGTACAGAGGTTATACATTTGACGATATTAAGGCAAAGTATGAAGCCGGTGAGATTATGGCAGCAGGTTCACAGCAGTTAAGGAATGCCAAGGATGCTCTTAATAATCTTGTGAAGAGCAGTGATTCTGTAAGGGAAGAGCTTGAGTCACAGGAAGCACTTCTTAACAGACTTGAGGGAAGTATCGCACATGGTATTAACCAGATTGAGAATAATTATGGAAGCTTTAATGAATTCCCATGCGATGACCCGGATGAATTCATTACACAGCACAAGGTACTTATTAAGAAGTTAGAGGATAACACCAAGGTTCAGGAAAGGACACGCAGACAGATGTCTGATTCATTAAAAGACATTCTTGTATGCAGAAAAGACCTTGAAAGAATCGTGTCTGATGCGGGCATGCATGTTCCAGAAGAATTCCGTTCTGAGGATGCACAAGGAATTTCGGCTAATCTTACAGAATATGAGGCTGTTCATAAAGAATATGCTTCAATTACCAGATTAGAGTATAAGAAGGTTGATGAATTTAATAAGAATAAATCTAAGCTTATTGACCTGCTTAACGGATTTAATGCAGTTGAGCTTGCTGATGAAGTAAGGATATCACTTAATGTTCCTGAAAATGTGGCTAAGACCAGAAGTATGATTGAATCGTTAAATGAGACGAACACATTTATACAGTTAGAAAAAGACCGCATTGCCAAGGGTATAGAGGATATGCAGATGATTAAGGATAACTTTGAAAATCGTTGTATCCAGACATGCAGTAATATTAAGACTGAGCTTGACCGTCTGCCACAGTTGTCTAATATCAATCTTGACGGAGAACAGATTGCAATAATCAGTTTGCAGATTCCTTATATAAAGGAAGAATTATATAAGGAAAAGATGTCTGAATATATTGATGAAACTGTTTTTATGGCGGAAAGTTTTAAAGAGCCTGCGGAAAGACTCAAGTATATAAGAAACAGACTGTCATGGAAGAGACTTTTCTCAGTTATTGTCACAGATATGAATTCAATCAGAATTAATCTGTATAAGAGAGAGAGAATCAAGGACCAGAGCCGTTATTTAAGATATGAGGAAGCGGTTGGCTCAACAGGACAGTCACAGGGTATATATATCCAGTTCCTTATTGCGATTATCAACTACATATCTAATATGAATTCTTCAGGTAATGAAGGTGTTGAGGGTAAGACAATATTCATAGATAACCCATTCGGTGCGGCAAAGGATATATACATATGGGAGCCAATATTCAAGCTGCTTGCAACTAATCATGTCCAGCTTATTGTTCCGGCAAGAGGTGCAACTCCTGCTATTACAGGAAGATTCGATGTTAATTACATACTAGGTCAGAAGCTGGTAGATTCAAGGCAGCAGACTGTGGTTGTTGATTATTACAGCAGCACGAAGGAATCAGAATTGGAATACACGAGAATGGATTACGAACAGGCTACATTTGATTTTTTGTAACATATTTGTAACAATTCTGTGAACTTGGTTTACAATGAACTTAGGCTGTGCTAAACTTTAATGAGTTGTAAAATGCGATAAATAAATTATTCACAACATTCATCAAGTAAGCATTGGAATGAGGAATATATAATCATGAATAAATACGAATTAGGAATTAAGATAGACCAGATTAAGAAGCTGGCAGCGAAAAAGGAATACACAGAAGCGGCAGCCATAGCTAAGGATATTAACTGGACTAAGGTTAAAGACTGGCAGGCACTTGCCACAGCCATTAATGTGCAGGAAGCAGTCGGGGACTATGAAGAAGCAAGAGACATGGCAATTCTTGCTTATAACAGAAACCTTGGCGGAAGAAAGCTGGTTTATAAGCTTACTGAATTCTTTATTAAAGTTGGAGATTTTGATAATGCCAACGAGCTTTATGAAGAATATAGCAGAACATCACAGCATGATGTGAGCAGATTCATCCTGTATTATGATCTTAGAAAGGCACAGAATGCATCAGATAATGAACTTGTAGGAATCTTAGAGGATTACAGGGAGCATGAGATTGATGAGAAGTATATGTATGAGCTTGCAAAGCTGTATTATAAGACTGGAAGAAAAGAAGAATGTATTAAGACATGTGATAATATCGTTCTGTGGTTTCAGGATGGTATATACGTTGAGAAAGCAGTACAGTTAAAGGAAAAGCTTGGTGTTGTTCTTACTAAGACACAGAAAGGTATCTTAGAAGATGTAAGAAAAAGAAAGGAAGATATAGAGGCAACTAAGGAAGAGCTTTTTGCAAAGCAGAAGGAACTTGCTAATCTTAAGAGAGATGAAGTTGAAGATGTTTTCCGTGAAGAAGATGAGAAAGAACAGAAATCAACTGGTAAACAGCCAGTGCCAGAGGTAAGTCTGAATGTTCCTGAGTTTGCTAAGGAACAGGAGGAAGGACCTCTTTCAATAGACCTTGTACAGAACGACCAGAATGATGATATCAAAGCATTTTTAATGAAAGCTCTGAATAAGGATGAAGATGCAGATAATACTAAGGACAGCTCTGTTGTTATGTCTAAGATAGAGACTCCTCAGGTGGAGAAGCCAGAGGTTTCTGAGACACTTAGCAAAGATGGAGAGAAGAATTTCTCAAGCGAGATTAATAAGGCAAATATCTCACTTAAGGAGCTTATTGAGAATGCAAAGCAGAAGTTAGCTGATAACTATGAGCAGATCAATAAAGAAGACGAAGCTGAACAGAGAAAAGAAGCTGAGGAAAGAATCAATAAGGAAGCAGAGAATATAGATATTAATGTTCCTGTACCTGAATATAACAATTTATATGATACAAGAAATCTTCAGGAAGAGCTTGCTGCCAAGATGAGTGACTTGTTCGGTGATGAGGAAGAAGATGCTGATGTTAAGACATTTGTACCAGCTTCTAAGAATAAGGAAGAACAGCCTGCAGAGGAGGTTAAGACTCCGGCTCCTGTAGCTGAACAGGTTGTTAATGATGATGCAGAAGCTCAGGAAGATGATGACCAGATTGAAGGCCAGATGGATATAACAGAGTGGATGCAGTCTGTAAGAGAAGAAAAGTATGGCAAGCAGGATACTAAGGAATTCTCCAAGTCAGAGCTTGAGCGTTATCTTGATGAGAAAGACGAGAAAAGTGCAGCTTATGAAAAGCTGGTAGAGCAGAAGAAAGCAGAAGCACTGGCTGATGGTAAGGAGATTGATAAGGAAGGAGCAAAGAGAGCAGCTCTTGCACAGATGGCAGTTGATTCTGCGAGAATGGATCTTGCAATAAGAACAGGTAAGGCTGCAGCGAGACTAGAGCAGGCAGCAACTGCTATAGAGAATGAAGATATTCCTTTAGTTACAGCACAGATACCAACTGTGTCAGAATCAATGATTTCAGATATCAATTCAATTATGAATGAAGATATTGATAATAAAGACAATAAAGAAGAAGGTGAGGAGGCTGTTGTACTAGATGAGGTAGCTGCAGGTGTTGAGCCGGAAGAAACAGTAATTCCATTCACCAGACAGGAAGAAGAACAGCCATTGACTATGGAAGAAGAGATTGAAGAAACTGAGCAGATAGAGAAGAAGCTTACAGGGGAGCTGGCAAAGATATTCAGAAAGTACAGAGATATGCCAGGACTTGAGGAACAGTTAGCTGATCTTTTCGATACAATTGACGATGAAATGCAGATGAATTCATCAGCATCAGGAAATATTCTTATTTCTGGTAATTCAAGTTCTGATAAGACAGACCTTGCAAGAACTATAATAAGAGCTATTAATACTTTATATCCAGACCAGCCAAAGAAGATTGCTAAGACATCAGGAGAGAGTATTAACCAGAGAGGTATTGCCAAGGCAATGGGAAGACTTAAGGGAACAGCTCTTATCGTTGAAGGCGCAGGAACAATCCAGCCTAAGAGAATTAATGAACTGCTTAACTGTCTTGAACAGGATACAGGAAGAATGATTGTCATATTTGAAGATTCAGATACAGACATGAATGTTCTTATCAACTTTAATCCTGAGCTTACCAAGACATTCAATCACAGAATTGTTCTTAAGCAGTACACAGTTAATGAGCTTGTTGAGATGGCGAAGAGATTCGCAAGAAAGAGACAGTATGAGGTTGATGATGATGCATTACTGGAACTGTATCTTAAGATTGACAAACTTCATAATGTGAATGATAATATTAAACTTGATGATATCAAGGAAATAATCAATCAGGCAATTGTCAACTCTGAAAGAAGAGCATCAAGAAGATTCTTTGGTGGACTTAAGAAGAAGAGAAGCGAGAATGGTGATGTTATATTCTTGACAGAGGCAGATTTTAAAGACAGATAACTTATAATATTATGCACAGATGTGCTTACACAGGGAGGAAACTATGACTAACATCGATGAAATGTCAATTAATGCAATCAGGGTATTGTCAGCAGATGCAATCCAGAAGGCTAATTCAGGACATCCTGGACTTCCACTTGGAACTGCACCAACAGCTTATGAATTATGGACTAACCATATGAATTACAACCCGGCTGATCCAGAATGGGAGAACAGAGACAGATTCGTTCTTTCTGGAGGACATGGTTCAATGCTTCTTTATTCATTGTTCCATTTACTTGGAATTGGTAATCTTTCATTAGATGATGTAAAGAATTTCAGACAGATGGGTTCTAAGACACCTGGACATCCAGAGTATGGTCATACAGTTGGTGTTGAAGCAACAACAGGACCTCTTGGACAGGGTATGGCTATGGCAGTAGGTATGGCTATGGCAGAAGCACATCTTGCGTCAGTATTCAATAAAGACGGATACAATGTAGTTGACCATTACACATATGTACTTGGTGGGGACGGATGTATGATGGAAGGTATTTCATCAGAGTGTTTCTCACTTGCAGGAACATTAGGTCTTTCAAAGCTTATTGTATTCTATGATTCTAACAACATATCAATTGAGGGAAGCACAGATATTGCATTTACAGAAAATGTAATGAAGAGATTTGAAGCATTTGGCTTCCAGACAATCGAGGTTGCTGACGGTAATGATATTGAAGCTATCGGTAAAGCTATTGAGGAGGCTAAGGCTGATAAGGAAAGACCTTCACTTATCAAGGTTAATACACTTATCGGATACGGCTGTCCTGCAAAGCAGGGTAAGGCAAGCGCACACGGTGAGCCTCTTGGTATTGATAATGTTGCAGCACTTAAGGAAAATCTTAACTGGCCATGCAAGGGTGATTTTGAAGTACCACAGGAAGTATATGACCATTATAAAGAGATAGCTGCAAGAATGGCTGAACCGGAAGAAGAATGGAATAAGCTTTTTGCTGAATACTGTGAGAAGTTTCCTGAGATGAAGGAACTCTGGGATAAGTACTACAATGGATGTGATATGTCCGATTTATTCAATTCTGAGGAATACCTTGCAAAGCCAGAGAAGGCAGAAGCAACAAGAAGTTCAAGTGGAACAATTCTTAACATGATTAAGAATGTAATGCCTAACCTTATCGGTGGTTCGGCAGATTTAGCACCATCTAATAAGACTAATATGAAGGATGCAGGAGATTTCTCTAAGGAGAATTACGCAGGAACTAACCTTCACTTTGGTGTAAGAGAGCAGGCTATGGCAGCAATTGGTAACGGACTTGCACTTCATGGTGGATTAAGACCATTCGTTGCAACATTCTTCGTATTCAGTGATTATACAAAGCCAATGGCAAGACTTACATCACTTATGAAACTGCCACTTATATATGTATTCACACATGACAGTATCGGAGTTGGTGAGGACGGACCTACACATGAGCCAATTGAGCAGCTTGCAGCATTCCGCTCAATGCCTAACTTCACAGTATTCAGACCATGTGACAGAACAGAGACAGCACTTGCATGGGAATATGCCATTGAATCTAAGGATGAGCCAACAGCATTAGTTCTTACAAGACAGAATCTTCCACAGATGGCAGGTTCATCTAAGGAAGCACTTAAGGGTGCATATATTCTTGAGGATTCTGATAAAGAGACTCCAGATGGAATTATTATTGCAAGTGGTTCTGAAGTTAACCTGGCTGTATCTGCAAAGGCAGAGCTTAAGAATGCAGGAATAGATGTAAGAGTAGTTAGTATGCCATCTATGGATGTATTCGAGAAGCAGTCAGAGGAATACAAGGAATCAGTTCTTCCTAAGAGTGTAAGAAAGAGAGTTGCAGTTGAGGCACTTTCAGACTTCGGCTGGTACAGATATGTAGGACTTGACGGAAAGGTTATCTGCATGAAGGGCTTCGGAGCTTCAGGTCCGGCTAACCAGTTATTCGAGCATTTTGGATTCACAGTAGAGAATGTAGTTAATACTGTTAAGAGTCTTTTCTAAGAAGATATAACAATATAAGAAGAATTAATATAATAAAAACAGGGATTTCGGTTATTAAATGTAACTGGAATCCCTGTTTTTTTATATTGTCAAGTGCAGAATGTGCCATATATTACCGAATGTGCCAAAACTACCCGATATTAATGTGACGTATATTACCGAATATGCCATATATTGCAGAATATGCCAAAACTATTGCATGATGCCAGGGTGCTGTATTAATATAGTGTATTTAAAATAATGGTCTTTCTCATCGTACGAATATTTCATAATTCCATCGTAACTGTCAACAATTCTTTTAATGCTTAGAGTTCCAAGACCATGATTAATAGTGTCCGCTTTGGTTGTATGTAAAGTCCCATCGGAAGCAATCGGATTATTACTGCATGAGTTGGTAACGGTAATAAGATCCGCATTGCCATTCTGTATAAGTGAGACATTACAGTCAATAAATGCATGCGGAGTACCACTTGCAGCGGCAACAGCATTGTCGAGCAGATTACCGAACAATGAAGCATAATCATTAGCAGAAAAATATTCTAAGGTTCTGTATCTTATGTCGGCAGCAAAACTGATTCTCTCACTTTCGCAAATCTCTGCATAACGTGACAGAATTGCATTAAATATAGGATTCCGGCAATATGTTCTTGATCTTTTAAGTGCATCACTATCAGAAAGCTCAGATATATAATCAGATATTTCTTTCGTATGACTTCCATCATTAAGGACTGCGATTGTATTAAGGTGTTCTTTGATATCATGAATCAATATCCGCTGTTTATTATAATTGTCTTTGAGAGAATTATAATACTGTACATTATCCGATTCGCGTTGTAATTCAAGTAAAAGGCGGGCATTTTCATTGTTTTTCCTGACAATAATCTGCTGCATATAAAATGTGAACATGTTAATTGCCAGTAAAAGCAGTATGGACACAGAACTATATGCATTAACCTTTGAAGTAAGCGGTATGCTTATACATATAAAGCACAGACATAACATAATAATTATAGATGTTGCAGGAATGATAGAAAGAAAAAGGGTGCTTTTATCAGAGAAAGGATATGAACCTTTCCTTTTTTTCAGGATTGTGGATACAGCCTGTGATATGAATAGATAAATTGTTTTACTTATGAAAACATAAAGTGCAGTATTATTAATAGTGCCTGACTCACGGAAAAATAATATATAAAGATTAGGAACAAAGCCTACAACTAATAATTCGGATAACCCCATTACAACTGTCAGCATAAGGCTGTGAAAAATAGCAGAAAAAAAGGAAATATCAGATATTATAATGGTAACTATATATGTAATAAGAATAAAAGAAATAATATTCAAAATAGGAAAATGTAACATATATACAGGTGCTGATAACAAATGCATAATGATTGCTATTAATATTGAGAGTGGTGTGTTCAATCTCTGCTTGAAGAGTTTATTACAATAAAGCCATAAAATAAATGCTTCAATCACAGAAGCAACCGTATAATATGTAAGTGAATTATCCATAAATCTCCTTTATCTAGACATGTGAGTTAACATATGCAGCATAGTGTTCTTTAAAATCTGAATACTTTCTTGCAGCAACATCCGCAGACAAGTTACTATTAAGATATATATTGTGCGAATTGTGAGAAACCACATAATTCAAGTTAATAACAAAACTTCTATGGCACTGATAAAAATAATTGTGCGCCAGCTTTTCTTTTATTTCTGAAAATGACTGATAAGTTCTAAAATTACCATTAGTTGTATATATAATAGTTTGCTTCAAAGAGGCTTCAACCATTATAATATCATGCTGATTGATAAGCTTATAGTCAGAACCGCATTTTACATATAGTGTTGAGCTCCGGTTATTGTATGCGGTGACGGCATCCTGCATATTGCGAAAGAGACGGTCTTTATCAATTGGTTTCGATATATATCTGAAAACATTAAAACGCATGGCATCATCCAGATAATCCATGAAAGAGGTTATTACTATAATAATAGCATCAGGATATTTGTTGTGTAATATGTTCCCCACATCTATACCAGACAATTCCGGCATCTGAATATCAAGAAAGACAATATCTGGTCTTACATTAGATGATAAAAGAGATTTTCCATCGGTAAATGTATGAAAAACAGGCATTGTCATATTATTGGTTCTGAAAAATTCAGATACAAGAGAATTAATTTCATTACATATAAGAGTATTGTCGTCACATATAAAAATATCCATAAGCTCTCCGTAACATTTAAAAATATAAATATATTATACAATACAGAAATAAAATAGCAACGATAATATTAGTGTAATACAGTTAAAGATGCTTTTCGTTCCATAAAAATGTCATTTGGTTCCATAACTATTGATTTAAATAATATATATGGTATAAGAGAAATATAGAGTTTTGGTTGTGTACGATTGAGAAAGGAGGGGGATGTCTGTGAGAAAGAGAGAATCAGCTAAGAAAGTGGTTAAGGTACTTGATAAAGTGTTGAAGCTTGAAGCTAATTCAACATCTTGTTTATTAGTATATGAACCCAAGGCACCAGCATCATTAGACAGATACAAGAAACTAAAGTAATGAGAATGATAAGAAATTCAATAATCAACTGGCTGATAAAGAATAGTGCTATATCAGAGGAAAATCGTGAGCTTTATGAATATGCTGTATATAGTGCGGAATTATTAATATTGCCAGTTATTATGGCGATTGTGATTGGGTGGCTGGCAGGAAGTATTATTAATGGAGTATTGTTAATTATTCCATTTATGCTTTTGAAAAAATATAGTGGTGGTTATCATGCTAAGAAATTATCAATATGCATGATAATATCAACTATATTATTGACTGCTATGATAAAGCTATCAATATGTGATATAAAACCATTATATATGTATATAGCGACATGTATAGCAATTATAGAATTATGTCTGGTATCTCCAATACAATCAGACAATAAGGTCTTGAATGAAAAAGAGATAAGGCACTATAAGAAAATAGCGGTTATGCAGTTGGCAGTATATTCAATAGTTATAATATGTACCAGCATATTAGGCTGTTTTACAGCAGCAAGATGTATATGCTTTGGAATTATATTAGCATCATTTATGCAATTGCCATGTATTGTAACAAAGAGAACGAGTATCAGATGATTATACGGTAAATGAAAACCACAACTTAAACTTTATTAATGTATAACATCTGATGTGGGTAACAAAAGTCGTTGATATTAAATGTATCAATATGTTAAGATTAATGGAGGAAAAATTATGCGTAAACTTTCAACTAAAGTAAGAAGAGTATTAGTTTTGACAGCAATGTTTGTTGTTATGGCTAGTATACCAGTAATGGCAGCAATTGAGTATCATGATTATATGGATACAGAGCTTACTGTTTACAGAGCTAATGGTGAGAAAAGATGTGTAGCGAAAACAATAGCTAATACTAATGAATTTATATATTCACATTTACATCTTATAATCACTTATAATGACAGCTCTGAATGGGATACATATAGAGATGCAATAGGAAAAGGTAGCGTAGCTGAGCGGACAACATCTTATGAGATGGATATAGATTGTTTTGATACAGAGCATTGGGTTCAGAACTCAAGGGAGCAGGTTGGAGATTATTGTAGGATGAGTTCTAATTAGTTAATGGTATAAAGATACAGATGCACATTTTTAATATGTGCATCTGTGCTTTTGAGGGGAAGTCTATGAACAGAATAGGTAAGAAAATAGCATGGATGTCATTATCAGGAATGATGATATTTTCACTGTCAGCATGTGGGAAGAAAGATAATGCAGCAGACGAGACACTTATTGATCCTGATTATATTGTACAGGAGTATGAAACTACAACAACAGATGAAGGTTATACGATAATTAATGGATTCTACAGAATTAAGAGTAACAATGGTGATAAGGATACTATTCTGTATATCCCATATATAGAAAATAAGCAACAAGGTGTTTCTTATCTGGAGGAACTTCATATAAAATCGTCGACAGAAAGGCGGATTGACCTTGAAGCGGGGAATACACCAGATGGCGCATTATATAATAAGCAGACAAGTAGTGATTATGGAGCACCATATGTAGAAGCCAGTATTGTACCTGATTTTGCATTACCTTACTATAATTCGAATGATACAATTCCCAACTGGTATCTGTCGGATAGTGCAGGGTATGCGTTTACATATAGAGTAGAAAAAACTGGAGATGTAAAATCTACATCAGATACGATGGTGAGTCTTGACATTGGAGCAATATCAGTGGCAATGTATGAAGATTTTTATGATGATATCCCTAAGAT
>ONZU01000116.1_pt1 | contig 91861 bp, 99 predicted proteins | sample 1671161 | NCBI WGS metagenome assembly ONZU01 (sample SAMN06348128, study PRJEB24527) | human gut metagenome | biome: human gut; feature: ankylosing spondylitis patient; material: feces | host: Homo sapiens | place: China | collected 2015-10
GAAAAGTGAACGGATATCACCGTTTTGGGTGAACGGATATCAACCGTTTTCAGCAGACTGGATAAAGAATTCGACGAGATAGCCTACCGCGCAGGTGACAGCGTGATTTATTTCAAACCGAAGGTGACGGGACTGCGGAAATCCGGAGACGTGACACTGAAAGACGGCAAGTGTGAAAATGCCAAGGCTTTGCAGGAGTGGGTGGACTGTGTGAAAAGCGGAACCATACAGCGGAAGGAAGTGACCGTCAGTCTGCTGGACAAATCGGGATGTGCAGTACAGACCTGGACACTGATAAATGCGTGGACAAAAAAGTTCGTAGGAAAGGAAGAACAGACGGAAAAGGATACGCTGGCTTTCGATATCCTTCTGCTGGCACATGAGGGGGTGGTATGAGGAATTACGAAGGAAGAAATAACATTTAAAACCTTACTACAAGATATTTACACTTAATACATTACAACTTTATCGGGGTGGCAGGTCGTTACGTGCCACGGAGCATTCGCCGCTGAACGCTACAAACGGAGGGGCTATGGGCGAAAGCAGGCCCCGGAGAATTGGAAAATTTTATTCTTCTCTCAGCACGTTTTTCTGCAAATTATTCATTTTCTTTGTAGAAAGAATGACTGAAAACTGATTGCCGTATGGAAAATTATATTCGTTTTGACTGGGCCATGAAGCGTCTGCTGCGTAACAAAGCTAACTACGCGGTGCTGGAAGGACTGCTCACTACCCTGCTCGAAGAAAAGGTGACCATTCACAAACTGCTGGAAAGTGAAAGCAACCAGGAGGATGAGTTTGACAAGTACAACCGCGTGGACATGCTGGCTGAAAACTCGAAGGGTGAACAGGTGCTCATCGAGGTGCAGAACAACAATGAGTATGCGTATTTCCAGCGCATGCTGTTCGGTGCATCCAAGCTGGTGACGGAATACATCAACCGGGGTGAAGGATATGAGAAGGTGCGCAAGGTGTACAGCGTGAACATCGTGTATTTCTCGCTAGGCCACGGGAAGGATTTTGTGTATCACGGAAAGACGGAGTTCGTGGGAATCCATAATGGGGATGTACTGGAACTGAGCCCGTTTCAAAAACAGACTTTCAAGGTGGACAAGGTGAGCCAACTCTATCCGGAGTATTATATCCTGAAGGTGAACGACTTTAACCGGGTGGCCAAAACGCCGCTGGAGGAGTGGATTTACTACCTGAACACGGGAAATGTGCCCGAGAATGCAACTGCTCCGGGACTGGACACGGTGAAGGAGCAACTGAAACTGGACCGCATGAACCGGGAGGAACTGAGGGCGTATTACAAGCATCTGGACAATATCGTAATTCTGCGTGACAACATCATGACGGAACGTGCGGAAGGTCGTGCGGAAGGTCGTGCGGAAGGTCGTGCGGAAGGTCGTGCGGAAGAAAAAACCGCTATTGCCCGTAACCTGAAAGCACTAGGACTGACTACCGCGCAAATTGCACAGGCTACCGGCCTGGCGGAGGATGAAATCAGAAGAATAGAACAAACTATATGAAAAAACTGTTGTCGCTGCCACCGAATCTGGTGGAGTGTTTTCACGATATCATGCACGCGGACCGCAAGGAATGGTTCTGCACATCGGACCCGGTGGGACGGAAACTGGGTTCGGGGGGCGGTACGGCCTGGCTGCTGAATACCTGCCGGGAGGAAGAGGATAAGAATGCCGCACTGGGCGACTGGCTGGCACGGGAGAAGCGTATCCTGCTGCATGCCGGAGGGCAGAGCCGCCGTTTGCCGGGCTATGCGCCGTCGGGCAAGGTGCTGACGCCGATTCCGGTGTTCCGATGGGCACGGGGACAGAAGCTTACACAGGACTTGCTGTCGCTGCAGCTGCCGCTGTATGAGGAAATCATGGAGCGGGCGCCGGAGGGACTGCGCACCCTGATTGCGAGCGGCGACGTGTACATCCGGGCTACCCAGCCGCTGCAGGAGATTCCGGATGTGGATGTGGTGTGCTACGGTTTGTGGGTGGACCCGGAACTGGCGAAGAACCACGGGGTGTTCGTGTCGTCGCGGAAGGAACCGGAAAAGCTGGACTTCATGCTGCAGAAGCCGAGCGTGGAGGAAATGGCGGGGCTGATGCAGGATTACCTGTTCCTGATGGACATCGGTATCTGGCTGCTGAGTGACCGCGCCATCGAGCTGATGGTGAAACGCTCGACCGACAAGGACGGGGGCGTGAAGTTCTACGACATGTATTCGGAGTTCGGACTGGCACTGGGGGCGCATCCGCGCATCGTAGATGAGGAGCTGAACGGCCTGAAGGTGGCCATCCTGCCCCTGCCGGGCGGTGAGTTCCACCATTACGGTACGAGCCGGGAGATGATTTCGTCGACACTGGCCGTGCAGAACTGTGTGACGGACCAGCGGGCGATTATGCACCACAAGGTGAAGCCGCATCCGGCGGTATTCGTGCAGAATGCGGAGATGGAGTTCCCGCTGACGGCCGACAACGCGGAGGTGTGGGTGGAAAACAGCCACGTGGGCAGGAACTGGAAGCTGCACAGCCGGAACATCATCACGGGGGTGCCGCGCAACGACTGGGCGCTGAACGTGCCCGAAGGGGTGTGCATCGACGTGGTGCCGATGGGCGAACGGGAGTTTGCCGCACGTCCGTACGGTTTTAACGATAAATTCAAGGGAAGCCTGAAGGAGGCTTCTACAGCATATTTAGGCCGTCCGGTAACGGAATGGCTGGCGGAAAGAGGTCTGACAGCGGACGAAATCCGGGGCTGTGAGGACTTGCAGGGGGCAGCGATTTTCCCGGTGACGGACTCGATAGAGGACTTGGGCACGGTGCTGCAATGGATGACGGACGGCGGACAGGGTGAAGCCGGACGGGCTATCTGGATGAAGGCGCGCAAGGTGTCGGCCGACGAGATTTCGGCGTATGCCAACCTGCGACGGCTGTTCGCCCAGCGGGAGGTGTTCCGCAAGGAGAACTGGAGCCTGCTGGCCAGGAACCAGGAACGGAGCGTGTTCTATCAGATAGACTTGCAGGAGGCGGCCGGGGCGTATGCCAAAGGGGGCATCGCCTTGCCGGAGGAACTGCCGGAGGGGTCTCCCCTGCTGAAGCGTATCAGCGACGCGATGTTCCGCGCGAAGGTGTGCGAACTGGAGGGCAAACCGGAGGCGAAGGAACTGGAAGCACGGGCGTTCGGCCTGATGCGAGAGGGACTGACCGGCACGATGGATTACCGTCAGCAGCCGAAGCTGTCGGTGTATGCCGACCAGATTGTGTGGGGACGCAGCCCGGTGCGCATCGACATTGCAGGGGGATGGACGGATACCCCACCCTACAGCCTGATGGAGGGCGGAAATGTGGTGAACCTGGCCATTGAACTGAACGGACAGCCGCCGCTGCAGGTGTATGTGAAGCCGTCGAAGGAGTACCGCATTACGCTGCGCTCGATTGACCTGGGAGCCATGGAGGTGGTTTCCACGTACGAGGAGTTGCAGGATTACCGCAAGGTGGGCTCGCCGTTCTCCATTCCGAAAGCGGCACTGGTGCTGGCGGGGTTCCATCCGGATTTCTCCACAGAACGGTTTGCTTCGCTGGAGGCACAGCTGAAAGCTTTCGGCACGGGTATCGAAGTGACGTTGCTGTCGGCCATTCCGGCAGGTTCGGGACTGGGTACCAGCTCCATTCTGGCAGCTACGGTGCTGGGAGCGCTGAATGATTTCTGCGGCCTGAACTGGGACAAGCAGGGAATCGGAAGCCGTACGCTGGTGCTGGAACAGTTGCTCACCACAGGCGGGGGCTGGCAGGATCAGTACGGAGGTGTGCTGCACGGGGTGAAGCTGTTGCAGACGCAGCCGGGATGGCACCAGGAGCCGAAGGTGCGCTGGCTGCCGGACTACCTGTTCACGAGCGACGAGTACCGCAAGTGTCACCTGCTGTATTACACGGGCATCACGCGCACGGCCAAGGGTATTCTGGCAGAGATTGTGAAGGGGATGTTCCTGAATTCGAACCGTCACCTGCACTTGCTGGAGCAGATGAAGGGCCATGCCATGGACATGTACGATGCCATCCTGCGGAATGACTTTGAGGAGACGGGACGACTCATACGGAAGACATGGGTGCAGAACCAACGGCTGGATGAGGGTACGAACCCGCCAGCCGTGCAGGCACTGACGGAACGGATTGACGACCTCTGCCTGGGATACAAGTTGCCGGGCGCCGGTGGGGGTGGTTACCTGTACATGGTGGCCAAAGATCCGGATGCGGCAGTACGTATCCGCCAGATTCTGACGGAACACCGGGCAAACGACCGGGCACGCTTCGTGGAGATGCACTTGTCGAACAAGGGACTGGAAATCAGCAGGAGCTGAAACAATAAGTAATCATTATTACGGAATGCATTTTTTATCGTAATAAATGAAGTATCTGACACAAGGGTTATCGAATATGCTTAAAGTTTTTGGGGAACAATCAATCTTTCCTAAAATAATTAGTATATTTGTTTTTATAATTGTACAAGAAAAAGAATATGTTGCTAAAGGAAGTTCACATTATCGGCTTTTGGAATAAATACAATTTAGACTGGTATCTGAATGAATCGGTCAATATCTTATCGGGCATCAATGGTGCCGGAAAGACGACATTGCTTGATGTTATCTACGCTTTAATGAAAAATTGGACCGAAGCAAACTGCCTGAAGAAAATAAGCCGAGCTAAATTGTTATTTTCGGAAGGATATTCCATTGAATATGAGAAAGAACTTACGAATGGCAAACAACAGTTTACGTACAAAAAAGATGATGCTGTAATTGAATTTGACGATTTCCACAGAAATATCAGAATAGGAGCTATTGCCACCTTCGATGCAAACATGCCAAGCCTGGAAGAATACCAGAAATTCATCGTGACAAGAAGTGACAAAATACGCTCTGAACTTGACTGGATGGTAGAACGGATAATGGATATTTACTATAAATATATAAACAGCATTTCGCAGGAGGTGGAAAATGCCATCAAACAGAATAAACTAGATACACTTGCCCAGTATTACAGAAAAAAAACGGAATTCCTGCAGCTGATGAATGAATTATTCTCGTCTACCCATAAGTCAATCTTTGAATCGGAGAATGGATTGCAATTCAAGCTCAATGATGAAACAGTTATTCCTCCAAATGAGTTGTCATCCGGTGAGAAACAATTGCTTATTCTTATGATTTTTTCTTTGGCACAAAGAGAACTGGAGTTCATTACTTTTTGGGATGAACCGGAAATTTCTCTGCACATAGACTGGCAACGAATGCTTATCAGAACAATACGTAAGCTAAACCCCAACGGACAGTTAATTATCTCGACCCATTCTCCTTCAATCATCTATGAGGGATGGGAGAAAATGGTTGTTAATATGGAGGATTTGCTAAAATGACCAGATTAAGTGAAGCTAACTCTTCGAATGAAATCGGGCTCAGCCGATATTTCCGCAAACGAACAGATAAAAAAGATTTGCTTGTACTGGTGGAAGGAGATGATGATGTGTTCTTCTGGAAAAAAGTAATGGAATATGCCAATAAAAGATATGCACATATTGATGTACATACATTAAAATTACCAGATGCTGAACAAAATGGAAATGAGACAGACCGAAAAGGAAAAACGTGCCTGATGGAAGATGTACATGATTTGGGACCGTCCAAAGTAGTGGCTGTAGATATGGATTATGATAATCTTATTTACGGCTATCATTCATATTCCTCACGCATAGAAAATGATCCTTGTGTGTTACATACAATATATTACGCAATGGAGAATCATAAACTCTATCCCGATATTGTCAAAAATTACCTTACTCACGGACTGCAAGAAGAAACGGATTTCGATTTTGAAAACAGAATGAACGATTTCTCCAGGGCAATAGCTCCATATCTGTTATTATTAATCGTCATAGAACGTAAAAGAGCATTGAATGCTTTAAGTGAATCAGAACAAAACAGGATGACTATAAAAGAATTCAGGAGCGACATTGCAACATTTAAAGTCAATAAAAATAATTTTACTGACGAAGCCACAAACTGGGAAAATAGAATGAACGACAAATATGGAGATCTGATTATTCTTTTAGGGACTGAAATACAGAGTTTAAAAGAAGAATTGGCCACCAAAGGATATACTGAAAATGAGTATTGGAAATTGCTACAAGGACATTCACTTGCCGGATATATGCTAAGAACAATGACTTGTATTGCAGATGAAATGGAAAAGAAAAAAGAAAAGGAACTTATAAACAATCTTACTGATAGAAATCAGGCCTATGAGAAAATTAACGAATATAGGCACAGACTGGGTATGAGAACACCTCACATGCATGACTTCATTAATTTTCTTTTCACAGAAAAACCTCTTTTATCGGACAATGATCCGGGAATTGGTCTTATTCATCAACAGATAGACAATATTCCTGAATAGTCCCGATGCTAACAGACTGGGGCAAAAACAAACAATTGATAAGAATAATGTAAACGACCAAATAACTGACATCATGAAACAATTAAATATCGCCGTAGCCGGAACAGGGTACGTGGGTTTATCAATAGCGACTCTGCTGGCACAGCATCACCGGGTAACGGCCGTGGATGTGATTCCGGAGAAGGTGGAGAAAATCAATAACCGCATCAGCCCGATTCAGGATGAATACATCGAGAAGTATCTGGCGGAGAAGGAACTCGACCTGACGGCTACGCTGGACGGGGCTTCGGCTTATAAAAACGCGGACTTTGTGGTCATCGCGGCTCCTACGAACTATGATCCGGTGAAGAATTACTTTGATACTTCGCACGTGGAGGAGGTAATCGACCTGGTGCTGGAGGTGAATCCGGATGCGGTGATGGTAATCAAGAGTACCATCCCGGTGGGATATTGCCGCAGCCTGTACGTGAAGTATGCGGAGAAGTTCCGCAGCGTTCCTGCCCTGGCGGGTAAAAAATTCAACCTGCTGTTTTCGCCGGAGTTCCTGCGCGAGAGCAAGGCACTGTATGACAACCTCTACCCCAGCCGCATCATTGTGGGCTATCCGAAGCTGATTGACGGACGAAAAGAGGAGAATGAGGCCATTAAGGCCATTGCAGGGGCAGACCTGAAGGAGAAGGCGCAGGAGTTTGCGGCACTGCTGCAGGAAGGGGCACTGAAACCGGACGTGGACACGCTGTTCATGGGACTGAAGGAGGCGGAAGCGGTGAAGCTGTTTGCCAATACTTACCTGGCTCTGCGCGTGAGCTACTTCAATGAGCTGGATACGTATGCGGAAGTGAAGGGACTGGATACGCAGGCGATTATTCAGGGTATCTGTCTGGACCCGCGCATCGGTACGCACTATAACAATCCGTCATTCGGATACGGAGGATACTGTCTGCCGAAGGATACGAAGCAGTTGCTGGCCAACTATGCGGACGTACCGGAGAATCTGATTCATGCGATCGTGGAGAGCAACCGTACGCGCAAGGACTTCATCGCCGACCAGGTGCTGAAGAAGGCGGGATATTATGATTACTACAACCGGGGAGACTTCAGTCCGGAAGCTGAAAAGCAGTGTGTAATCGGGGTGTACCGCCTGACCATGAAATCGAACAGCGACAATTTCCGTCAGAGCTCGATTCAGGGGGTAATGAAGCGTATCAAGGCGAAAGGGGCTACGGTAATTATTTACGAACCGACACTGGAAGACGGTACGACGTTCTTCGGCTCAAGAGTGGTGAACGACCTGGAGGCATTCAAGCAGCAGGCGGATGCCATCATTGCCAACCGTTACGACACGTGTCTGGACGACGTGAAGGACAAGGTGTACACACGGGATATTTTCAGAAGGGATTAGTTACAATTAATAATTAATAAAGTGAAAATTAAAAACGAGAGGGTGTCTACCGTTATTAATTTTTCATTTTTCATTATTCATTATGAAAAGATATTGTCAGACACTGGAGCTCTATGATGACAAGGAGCTGATTGAGGCATACGTGGCGGAACATGCACACGTGTGGGAGGAAGTGAAAGCGGGTATCCGCGAAGTAGGTATCACGGACATGCAGATTTATATCGACGGGAACCGCCTGTTCATGATTATGGATACGACGGATGAATTCGACATGGAACGGGACTACGCACGCCTGGCTACCCTGCCCCGACAGGCGGAATGGGAGGCACACATGGCGAAGTTCCAGAAGGCTGCACCGGGGGCAACCTCGCAGGAGAAATGGAAATTGATGAAACGGATTTTTAAGTTGTAGCATGTAGTAAAATATAATCTATTTGTCATATTTTCAGGTCAAAAAGTACAATTAAAGGGGTAAACGCAAAATTTTCAGACTGAAAACGTGCGATTTACCTCTTTCTTTTCTACCTTTGTAGAAATTATTTTTACTGAATGTTTGCGAACATGAGTTTATTGAAATCATTGTTATTTATGGCCCTGGCAATTCCTGCTGCGGCTCAAGAAAAACCACAAGAGTTCCACTATCGGGTAGAAGCTACTGCCACTGCATCGACGGGGACGTATGCCCCGCTCTGGCTGACGGCGAACCGGTTTGGAATGGAGAGTGAAAAGCCGAACAGCGGATACCTGAGGGCGGGAATAGAATGGAACAAGAAATTGAACAGAGGATGGCGTATTGATGCCGGACTGGATCTGGCAGGAGGCGTGAAACAGACGTCGGACTTCTGGATTCAGCAGGCGTATGCGGACTTCTCATGGAAAATGTTGACACTCAGCATAGGAAGTAAGGAAAGAATGGGATTCCCGCTGGAAAAGAACTGTGAACTGACCAGCGGATGGATGGCGGAAGGACCGAACATGCGGCCGATTCCGCAAATCAGAGGGGAAATCAAAAACTATCTGGCCATACCGGGCACACGGAACTGGCTGGCTTTCAAAGGGCATCTGGCTTACGGAATGTTTACAGACGGTAACTGGCAGGAGGATTTCACTGCTGCCAACCAGCTATTCGTCAAAAAGGTGATGTATCACAGCAAGTCGCTGATGTTCCGCCTGGGAAACAAGGAGAAGCTGCCCCTGGAATTTGAATTCGGCCTGTATATGGCCACACAGTTCGGAGGCGACCAGTACAAGAAACTGGCCAACGGGGAATCGGAACAGACCATTGACATGCCCGACGGACTGAAAGCGTACTGGCATGCCTTGTTCCCTACTGCCGGAGGAGAGGATACACCGGAAGGGGAACAGGTGAACGTGGAAGGAAACATGCTGGGAAGCTGGAACTTCGCACTGAATTATTACTTCGGCGACTGGAAGGTTAGGGCTACGCTGGATCATTATTTCGAAGATCACTCGCAGATGTTCTGGGAATACGGACGCTGGAAGGACGGACAACTGGGAATCGAGCTGTATCTGCCTAAAAACAAGTGGGTATCGGCCGTGTTATGGGAAGGTATCAGCACGAAGGATGCGTCGGGACCGATTCTGTATGACGGTTTCTGGGGCTCTTTCTCGGACTTGCAGATGAGCGGTGGGGATGATTATTATAACCACTATATCTATCAGGCATGGCAGCACTACGGACAGGGCATCGGCAATCCGCTGCTGGCAGGACCGATTTATAACGAAGATGGAGAAATCCGCTTCAAGAGTAACCGAATGAAGGCGCAGCATGTGGGCCTGTCCGGAAATCCGACGGAGGAATGGAAATGGAGAATCATGGCTTCGTATGCCCGTCACTGGGGCTCGTATGCTCACCCGCTGGACAAGATGCGGAAGCAGTTCAGCAGCATGGCCGAGGTGACTTATATGCCGCAATGGACTAAAGGATGGAGCCTGACCGCCACACTGGGCGTGGACCGGGGAAATTACCTGGGAAACAGCACGGGAGGCATGATTACACTTAGAAAAACAGGAGGACTGGGAAGATGAGAAAATGGATATATATGCTCGTTGCGGCTGCCGGACTGCTTGCTGGTGCAGCCGGATGCAAAAAGGCACCGATAAACAGTGACGTGGAAGGACTTTGGGTGCTGGAACGATTCACCGTGGCGGAAACGGGGGAAACCGTGGAATGTGAAAGATTGTACTACAGCATTACCCGCATGGTGACGGAGGTGGCCGAGAAAGACGGCTCAAAAGGATATGGGGCTTACATAGGACGTACGGAATACCGCAACGGGGAAACACAGCTTGTGGTAAAAGATTTTAAAGTGAGAAAATCTACTGGTGACAACGGACAGGATGCTCCAGTAGAAAAGCTGAAACACTTCGGTATCGGGAATCAACAGGAAACCGTTTTCGATATCGAATACTGCAACGGAAAGAAAATGACCTTACAATCGGACTATGCCCGACTGGAACTGACAAAATTCTAAGTAAGAGAGAGAATTTTAGCTAAAAATTTGGAAGGAAAGAGGAAATATCATTAATTTACGAATTGTAGTCTTAAATTATTCAAATCGTATGAAAACAAAGTATGACACATACAACAGATGGGCCAGCCTCTTTGTCGTAACTTGCGAAACGCTGATCACAGGGGGACTGTTTTATGCATTGTTCTTGGCCACGGAGGATACACCATGGCACAAAATCCTTAAAGCTCCACACCTGCAGGTGATTCTGACCGTAATGCTCTGCTATTTTGTTTCGGCCATACAGATTGGTGTGGTACTTTACCGCCGAAAAGTATATGCTTACCAGATTATAGGACGAGTATTAAGAAGTACGATTTTCTTTGGGGTACTGTCGGGAGTAGTACTTGAACTGGGAGATTTTATGGATGCCTGGTCATACTTCTACCTCACATTCCTAGGGCTGCTCTTTGTATGTCTGGCTATCTTCCGTACCACCATGAGATGGGGACTAAAAAGATACCGTTCCAGAGGAGGAAATGTACGTTATGTAGTACTGGTGGGTAGTTCGGAAAACAACCGGGAACTATATTATGAACTGACAACCCAGGATTGGATGGGCTTCAAGGTGAAGGGATATTTCGACTTCCAGCCTAATCCGGAGTTTCCACAGGAATGCCCGTATCTGGGACAGCCTCAGGAGGTAGAAGAATATCTGGAAAAGAACGGAAATACGCATTATCTGTTCTGCTGTCTGCCTTCAAAGGAACATGTGATTATCCGTTCGCTGATTGATTACTGCGAGAACCATCTGGTGCATTTCTATAGTGTGCCGAATATTTATAACTACCTGCACAACCGCGTATACTTCAACATGCTGGGTAATGTGCCTTTCCTGAGCCTGCGACCGGACCCGCTGAGCAAGACCGGAAACAAGATTCTGAAACGGACGTTCGACATCGTGTTCTCACTGCTGTTCTTGTGTACGTTCTTCCCTATCATTCTGATAATTGTGACCATTGTGACGAAAATAACCATGCCGGGCCCTGTGTTCTTCAAGCAGAAACGAAACGGACTGAACGACAATGAGTTTTATTGTTACAAGTTCCGTAGCATGAAGGTGAACGCACAGGCCGACACGCTGCAGGCGACCAAGGATGACCCGCGCAAGACACGCTGGGGAAACATCATGCGTAAGACGAACATCGATGAACTGCCGCAGTTTATCAACGTGCTGCTGGGTGACATGAGTATCGTAGGACCACGCCCGCACATGCTGAAGCATACGGAGGAATATTCAAAACTGATCAACAAGTACATGGTGCGGCATTTCGTGAAGCCGGGTATTACAGGCTGGAGCCAGGTGACGGGCTTCCGTGGGGGAACCAAGGAACTGAAGGACATGGAAGGCCGCGTGCGCGGAGATATCTGGTACATTGAACACTGGAGCTTCGGACTGGACTTGTTCATTATCTACAAGACCGTGGCCAATGCCCTGCACGGTGAAAAGAATGCGTACTAACTAACAACATTAAATAAGAATAGATATGATTATAGCTGTTGATTTTGACGGAACGATTGTGGAACACCGCTACCCGGCAATCGGAAAGGAAATTCCTTTTGCAATAGATACGCTGAAGAAATTGCAAGAAGAAGGACACCGACTGATTCTGTGGTCTGTAAGAGAGAATGAACTGCTCGACGAGGCAGTGGAGTTTTGCCGTCAGCGAGGATTGGAATTTTATGCGGTAAATACGAACTATCCGGAAGAACAGGTCGGACATCAGTATTTCTCCAGAAAACTGAAAGCGGATGTATTTATCGACGACCGTAATGTGGGCGGTTTATTTGATTGGAACAGTATTTACCGTATTATTCACTACCGTCTCAAATTGGCCGATCTGGTAGATGAAACCTTGGACGACAAGCTGGGAGAAGCGGTAGAAAAACGGAAACAAGAAAAGAAAAAGAAACAGAGCCTGCTGGGCAGACTGTTTGGATAAAAGATATCCTGGGGAGAAAAAAGAAGCTGTTTCACGCACGGAACATTCCGGCGGTGTGAAACAGCTTCTTTTATTTTAGCTCTTTTCCGAAAGGGATTATTCTACGTAAAGCACCAGTCCCTTGAGGTATTCGCCTTCCGGATGGTAGATGTTGACCGGATGGTCGCCCGGCTGGGTGAGCTGGTGAAGGATGCGCACGCTGCGTCCGCTCTGTGCAGCGGCAGTAAACACGGCGTTACGGAAGTCCTGCTTGTTCACCACCTGCGAACAGGAGAAGGTGAAGAGGATGCCGCCCGGACGTATCTTTTCGAAGGCCTTGGCATTGAGCTTGGTGTAGCCGCGAAGGGCATTACGCAGGGCATCGCGGTGCTTGGCAAAGGCCGGCGGGTCGAGGATAATCAGGTCGTACTGGTCGCCCATGCGGTCGAGGAACTTGAAGGCATCTTCCGCAAAGGCCTGGTGACGGGTATCGCCGGGGAAATTGAGGGATACGTTCTCGTTGGTCAGGTCGATGGCTTTGGCAGAGCTGTCTACCGAGTGAACGAGGTTAGCTCCTCCCCTCATGGCATAGAACGAGAAGCCGCCGGTGTAGCAGAATATGTTGAGCACGTTACGGCCCTTGGCATAGCGTTCCAGCAGGGCACGGTTCTCACGCTGGTCGACGAAGAAACCGGTCTTCTGTCCCTTGAGCCAGTCTACGTGGAACTTCAGTCCGTTCTCCATGGCCACGTTCTCCGGACTTCCACCTTTGAGGAAGCCGTTTTCAGTAGCTAGCAGGTCGGCCTTGAAGGGCAGTGTGGTTTCTGATTTATAATAGATGTGCTGGATGACGTCGCCCATCACTTCTTCAAGGGCTTCGGCCACCGCCATACGATCGAGGTGCATGCCGGCAGAGTGTGCCTGCATCACGGCGGTATGGTCGTACACGTCGATAATCAGTCCGGGCAAGTTATCGCCCTCGCCGTGTACCAGACGGTAAGTATTGTTCTGAGGATTGCCCAGCACGCCCAAGGCACAGCGGAGGTCTTTGGCCACCTGCAGGCGGCGTACCCAGAACGCATGGTCGATGGGTTCCTGACGGAAGGAAAGCACACGCACGGCGATGCTTCCAATCTGGAAATGTCCGCAGGCAATGAATTCTTTCTTGGAGGTGTAGACATCTACTACTTCACCTTCTTCCGGCTCTCCTTCCACGCGGGCAATGGCGCCGGAAAAGACCCAGGGATGAAAACGCTTGAGCGATTCTTCCTTTCCGGGTTTGAGAAATACTTTCTTATAGCTCATTTGTATGGTTTAAGTGATTAATCTTCGAGAATGTGTTCAGGGGCTTCCGTGCGTATCACGCGATACTTACCCGAAAGGCGAAGCTCTTCCAGGTACTGGTAGATGCGTACGCAGGCCCAGGCATCGGTGGCGGCATAGAGCTGCTGTGCCTCGGTCAGGGTGTCGGCCTCCCAGTTGGACAGGCGCTGGCTCTTGGAAATCTTTTCCTGAAAAAGGAGGGCATAGATTTTCTGGAGGCTCTTTTCTTCGATGCCGAAAGAGGCTACGTAGTCCTGCAGTTCCACCCAGTTGCCCATGCGCGGGTCTTTCTGGTTGCGGCGGCGGAGCATGGCGAAATCGTCTTTCAGCGACAGGCCGATCTTGAGCACGTTGTTCTGAAGGAATTCTTCCAGAAAGTCCGGCAGTCCGAGGTGATTCAGACGGAACAGGAAGCAGGTGTCGTAAGTAGAGACCTGCAAGAGGGCCACCTTGTTGACGGCTCCCTTCCGGAAAGAAGGACGTGTTTCAGTGTCCACTCCCACCAGTACATGGGTATTGAGGTAATCAATGGCCTTGCGGGCCTCGGCCTCGGTGTAGATTACGAATATGCGACCGGGGAAAGAGACTTTGGGTAACTCCGCAACGATTTTCTTATCTATTTTACTCTGTAGTTCTACCATTCAGTTTACGGGTTTAGGGTTATTCGTCGTCGCCCATGTCAAGGCCTTCGTAGAGTTCTTCTTCGGTGCAGTTGTCTTCGTAGAGTGCGGAATCTTCCTCTTCCTGGCTGCCGTGTGCCAGCTGGCGGTACTTCACGTCGTGAAGGGCACGCATCACATTGACCAAGCGCTGTCCCCAGAACTCGGCGAAGAGTTCACGGCAGATGGCCAGAGAATCGTTCATGGTGTGCTCCAGGCCCAACTGGAACACGCAGATGAAATCCTTGACAGGCTGGTAAATGTCGGCCAAACTTTCGGAAATGTTCTGATGAATGGGAGTATCACTATAGGCCATGTCATCGAGGAACACTTCGAGGTAGTCATCGTATTCGCCCAGAAGAGAGGCAATGGAACCGCGAAGCACTTCGTAATCGGTCTCGGTCACGAAGGTTTCCGGGTCGGTATCTTCCATCCGCTCGCAAGCAGGAAGCAGCGAAGCCTTCAGGTATAAAAGGGGAAGGAGTTTCAGGCACTTGTCGACAAAATCCCGACGGCGCATATCGGAAACACGCTCCAAAAAACCACAGAACTCGGCAGCCACTGTCACGAACTCGACCGCATTTTTATCGAATATTACTTGAGAATTTTTTTCTTCCATAATCATGCTAATTGAAGCGCAAAGGTACAAAAAAAATTTCTCAGTTCTAGTTTTATTCGTACATTTGCACGTATGTTTAGCTAATTCGAATCATCATGCAAACAAAAAAAACAGATACAAGCAAAAGTGAAAAAGCGGCTGCCATGGCCGGAAAAACATGGACTATTCTTAAAAGTGAAACTACGGGGTTCGTTATCGGACTGCTTTTTGTAATCTTTGGCGTGTACTTGCTGCTGGCTTTCAGCTCGTTCTTCTTTACGGGAGGAAATGACCAGAGCATTCTGTCGCATCCCAACCCGTCGGAACTGCTGGAAACGGGCAACCGCATACAGAACTATGCCGGAGCACGGGGAGCGCAGCTGGCGCAGTTCCTGATTAACGACTGCTTCGGGTTTTCGGCTTACTGCATCATCATCTTTCTGGTGGTGGCCGGCATGAAGCTGATGAAGGCGTACGAGTTCCGCATCCGTTACTGGTTCTTAGGCTGTGCTACGGTGATGGTGTGGCTCTCTATCACCCTGGGATTTGCATTCGGGGGACTGCTGGAAGATTCTTATATTTATCCGGGAGGACTGCATGGCTATAACGTGAGCCTGTGGATTCGCTCGCAAATCGGTGTGCCGGGATTGATTCTGGTGCTGCTGGCTACGGCTATATTGTTCGGCGTGGCACTGACCCGACAGACCATGGGCGTGGTGAGAAAGGCACTGCATCCGCAAAAGGGTAATAATAACGCAGCCATGGCAGAGGAAGTAACTCCCCAGCCGGAGCCGACTTACCGGAAGCCGGTAGTGGACGAAGCGGAAGCGACCGTTGCGGAGAATGAATCGGATAAGAAGGAAAAGAAAGAAAGTTTCTGGAAGAGCTGGACGCACCGGAAACCGAAACAGAAAGAGGAAGAAGAGACTCCGCAGGAAGAACCGGAGAAAGCGGCTGAACCTGTAAAGGAGGAAGCGGAGAAGGTGGTTGTGAAAGAGGAACCGGCACCGGAGCGCGTCATCGACCTGCCCATTGATACCGAGGAAGAGGATGAGAAGAAGCACCCTTTTGAGGTGAAGCCGGCCCTGGAGGAAGATTTCGAAAAGGAAGAAGAGGAGCCGGCATTTGAGGTCAGCAACGATACCAAGGAAGAGGATCAGGCTTACCGTGGAGACGTGTCGCAGCCGTACAACCCGCGTCTGGACCTGGAGTTTTACCGCTTCCCTACCCTCGACTTGCTGAATACGTATCAGAACGACGATCCGGACATCGACATGGAGGAACAGAATGCCAACAAGAACCGCATCATCAAGGTGTTGCGCAGCTTCGGCATTGAAATCAGTTCCATCAAGGCCAGTGTGGGTCCGACTATTACCTTATATGAGATTACGCCGGCGGAAGGGGTACGTATCTCGAAAATCCGTAACCTGGAGGACGACATCGCCCTGAGTCTTTCGGCACTGGGTATCCGCATCATCGCACCGATTCCGGGCAAGGGTACCATCGGTATCGAGGTGCCGAATGCGAACCCGCACATCGTGCCCATGAGTTCCATCCTGACCAGCAAGAAGTTCCAGGAAACAACCTTCGACCTGCCGGTGGCACTCGGAAAGACCATTACCAACGAGGTGTTCATGGTGGATCTGGCCAAGGCGCCCCACATGCTGGTGGCCGGTGCGACAGGTCAAGGTAAGTCTGTGGGACTGAATGCCATCGTGACTTCCCTGCTCTACAAGAAGCACCCCAGTGAACTGAAGTTCGTCATCATCGACCCGAAGAAGGTGGAATTTGCCATCTATGCGCCGATTGAGCGTCACTTCCTGGCCAAGTTGCCCGACGGAGAGGACGCCATCATTACCGACGTGACGAAGGTAGTACAGACCCTGAACTCGCTGTGTGTGGAAATGGACAACCGTTACAAGCTCTTGCAGAACGCGGGATGCCGTAACATCAAGGAATATAACGCGAAGTTTATCAACCGCCAGCTGAATCCGGAGAACGGTCACCGCTTCCTGCCTTACATCGTCATCATCATTGATGAGTTCGGCGACCTGATTATGACAGCCGGCAAGGAGGTGGAACTGCCTATCTGCCGTATCGCCCAGCTGGCCCGTGCGGTGGGTATCCACGCCATCATCGCTACCCAGCGTCCGACCACGAACATCATTACGGGTACCATCAAGGCCAACTTCCCGGCGCGTGTGGCTTTCCGTGTGGCTTCCATGATGGACTCACGTACCATTCTGGACCGTCCGGGTGCCCAGCAGCTCATCGGTAAGGGTGACATGCTGTACCTGCAAGGAAACGACCCTGTGCGCGTGCAGTGTGCATTTGTCGATACGCCGGAAGTGGAACGTATCGCGGAATTCATCGGCAAGCAGCAGGGTTATCCTACGGCCTTCATGCTGCCGGAATACGTGGATGAGAATGCAGAACCCAGCAGTGCAGCCGACGTGGACATGAACCGTCTGGACCCGCTCTTTGAAGAAGCGGCTCGTCTGGTCATCTACCACCAGCAGGGTTCCACTTCGCTGATTCAGCGTAAATTCTCCATCGGCTACAACCGTGCGGGACGCATCATGGACCAGCTGGAAAAGGCGGGCATCGTAGGCCCGGCCAACGGTAGCAAGGCGCGCGACGTGCTTTGTCTGGATGAAAACGATTTACAAATGAGAATGAGCAGCCTGAAAGATTAAACGGGCTGCCCTCTAACCCCTAAAAATGATTGTGACAGGTATGAAAAAGATTTTTCTTCTCGTCCTGCTGATGGGAGTCGCCTTGTGTCAGGCTGTGGCCCAACAGGATGCAAAAGCTGAAAGCATATTAAGCAAGATGGCGGACAGCTACCGGAAAGCCGGTGGCATCAGCCTGACTTTTGGAGGTACACAACAAGGAAAGCTGTTGCTGAAAGGCAACAAGTTCTGTCTGGAGAGCGGAGGTATCAAGACCTGGTTCGACGGAAAAACACAGTGGAGCTACGTGGAGCAGAATGAAGAGGTGAACGTGTCATCCCCCACCCCGGAGGAAATACAGAGCGTCAACCCGTATGCGCTGCTGACGGCCTACAAGAAGGGCTTCAACTACCGCTACGTGGGCGAAAAGACCCGTCAGGGAAAGCGGGGACATGAAATCATCCTGACCCCGAAGACCTCGCAGGACATTAAAAGCATCACACTGAACGTGAAGGAAAACAGCTCGCCCGTGTACATTGCCATCCAGCTGCAGAACGGAGAGAAACAAGAGTTTCAGATTTCGTCGTACCGCACGGGAGTGAACCTGCCCGACGCGGTGTTCCGTTTCGACAAAAGCAAGTATCCGGAAGCGGAAATCATTGATTTACGATAACATCATCCGATGTATCGAGAATAGAACTTTGAGCTAAGTAAGAGGGGGTTTCGGCATAGATATACATGACGCTGCCCCCTTTTATTGCATCTATAATGGGGCGCGACACGGAAGTAGGCAGTGCCGGACATCCGAAGCTCCGTCCCAACCGTCCGCCACGACTGGCCACGGAAGGGTCTGCATAGGCGGCCCCGTGCACCACAATGGCACGTTCGCGGGCCCGGTCGTTAATCCCTTTCTCCAGTCCGTCGAGAATGAGCGAATAGCCGTTTCGTCCCTGATAGGTGGAAGCCGTCAGGTAAAAGCCCAATGAACTCTTGTAGGAGCCGTATTCATTGGAAAAAGAGGTAGCATAGTTTCCACCGCTGTTCTTTCCGTGCGACACTACCGAGGAATACAGCATCCGGCGGTGCTTCATGTCGAACACGTACAGGCGCTTTTCCGTGGAAGGCTTGGAAAAGTCAATCAGGGTCAGCACATCGCGCTTGCGGTTCTTAATGCGGTTGTAACCCGTCACCGCCTGCTTGAAGGCCCGCCAGTTGACCACTCCCTCCAGCTGCATGGAATGGTAGAGCGACACGACCTCATCGGCCGCCTTGACCGCTGCTACAGGGGATTCAGTAGGAACAGACTCTCCTTCCGCCGTGAAATACGCACAGGGGAAAGACAGGAACATGGCAGAAAGAAAAAATTTGATGATATGATTTTGCATGACTTTTTACGACCTGAAAAAATATTCGGCCGCAAAGTTACGGATTTTCTGCCCATCTTCTTCCGTAAAGAGAGTTAATTTTATAGAAATCACTCGATTACAATCACCAGCGAACGTTCTGTCGGTGCCCAGTCGTACACAAACTTGGCATGCGAGGTGGCATTCCGCACACACATGTGCGAACGGGGCGTGGTGCCCAACGACCAGCTGTATTCAATCATCGCCGTGCGAGGCACGTTGACCGGCACCCCGTGAATGTAGGCTCCGTTGGTGAAGCGGCTGGCATACGGTGCATAGCCTCCGGTGGCCGAAGAACCATCTTTCAGGAACACCATGCGCGACTTTTTCTGCTGCACCACAAACATGCCGAGCGGGGTTTCCTGCGCGTACGGCGGACGGTGCATGCCCGTAGTGGCCGGATTCATGCTGCGGATGGCCCAGGTACCTTCTTCCAGACGTTCCAGCGTGGCAATGTTCTGGTCGCCCCGGTCCACCACTACCACGTGGTTAAACTGCGTACTGTCGGACAAGAGTTTGACGTAGCGGCGCGGCACCCACCATTCTCCCTCGATGGAGACCGGTGACACGCGATAGAAACTGCCCGTCTCGCCCAGGAAAGACACCAGCGCCCCGTCGCGTCCGTAGCGTTCGGGCACCAGCGTATCCGAAGGAAGATACAGCGGCACCGACTGATAACGCTCCACTCCCAGCGTATCGGCAATGCGCCGGTACACATTCTGCGTGTATTTCCGCACCAGCGGAGCTTCACGGTTCACATTCTTGTAATTCTGGAATATCGCCCAGCGGTTGGCATCGTACTGAAGGTTCTCGATAAAGGCCAGGCATTTGCGTATGGCATCCCATTTGAATGAACGGACGGTGTCCTTATACGGATACTCATCCTTCAAGGTGTATTTGTCAAAAAGAAGTTCCTTCGCCAAGATGATGTCGGCAGCGGTCAGCGGTTTACGCTCAAACGGCAGAATCTCTTCCACCTCCATGCTGTCGGGAGATGCCGTCTCCGACACGATGGGTTGCGACATCGGTTGTTCCACCCCACGGCCTGCTTCCTCCCGGCAACCGCAAAGGAGACACAAGAAGCATATTAAGCCTGTCAGTCGTTTCATAATGAAGGGTTATAAGGTTGGAACAAAGATAATAATTTTTGCTAAAAAACCGCAGGAAAATGCAAAAAATCAGCGACTTTCTGTGAAGAAAGCACGACTTCCGGCACTTCCTCCGATTACTCGTCCAAGATGCGGGCCGTCTCCACTTTTTCCAGTCGCGCACGCAACTTTCCCATCATCGACTTACGGATGCGCAGACGCATCAGGCAATCCATGTCGTACGACTGTTCCAGTATCTCGGGCGACTCTTCCTTGACGATGCGCATGATGTCGTTCATGAAGGGATATTCGAACGCCACGGCCACGTCTTCGTCCACCGTCTTCTCGATGACCGGAGCTTCATCCAATGCCAGCGAAGCCGCCATGCGGTAGGCCACAATCAGACCGCTCGTCCCCAGCTTGATACCGCCGAAATAACGCACCACGATGACCAGCACATCGGTCAGTTCGCGCGAGTTAATCTGTCCGAGGATGGGCTTTCCGGCCGTACCCGAAGGCTCTCCGTTGTCGTTAGCCCGGAAATCCTTCCGTTCCGCACCCAGCATATAGGCATAACACACGTGGCGGGCATCGTAATATTTCTTCTGGTACTCCTCCAGAAGGGACTTCACTTCGGAGAGCGTACGCACCGGCAGCGCAATGGCAATGAACTTGCTGCGCTTCTCGGTATAGATGGCTTCCGCGCTTTCCTGAATGGTCTTATAGGTATCTTCTTGCATCGTTTTTCTTCTTTCAGGTGGCAAATTTAATGATTTTTCTCGCATTTTTAAAACCGGAAAGCGTATCTTTGCTCCTGCATTAATCCCTTAAGAAACTAATGGCATGAAAAAATTACAAAAACTAACCTACTGTATGGGACTGGCTACCCTGACCATACCTCATGCACAAGCTGCAACCCCCGATTCTGAAAAACCCAACATCTTGTTCATTCTCTGCGACGACATGGGATACGGCGACCTGGGATGCTACGGCCAGCCTTTTATCCAGACACCCTGCATCGACCAGATGGCACAGGAGGGCATGCGATTTACGCAGGCATACGCCGGAAGTCCCGTCAGTGCCCCGTCGCGCGCCACCATCATGACCGGACAGCACAGCGGACACGGACACGTGAGAGGCAACAAGGAATACTGGCTCGGCGAGGTGTGGTACGGACAGAACAAGGAATATGCCGTGACCGGACAGGAGCCGTATGACCCGCAGCACATCATCCTGCCGGAAATCATGAAGAAGAACGGCTATACCACCGGCATGTTCGGCAAATGGGCCGGCGGCTACGAGGGCTCGACCTCTACTCCCGACAAGCGGGGCGTGGACGAATACTTCGGCTACATGTGCCAGTTTCAGGCGCACCTCTACTACCCGAACTTCCTGAACTCCTACAGCCGTGCCGCAGGTGATACGGCCGTCAGCCGTGTGATTCTGGAAGACAACATCCGCTACCCGATGAGCGGCGACGACTATTTCAAGCGTACGCAGTATTCGGCCGACCTGATTCACCAGAAGGCACTGGAATGGCTCGACAAGCAGGACGGCAAACAGCCTTTCTACGGCTTCCTGACGTACACCCTGCCACATGCCGAACTGGTACAGCCCAACGACTCCATCCTGAAGAAATATAAGAAACAGTTCTTTGAAGACAAGACCTGGGGCGGACAAGCCGGTTCCCGTTACAACGAGAGCGTGCACACACATGCCCAGTTTGCCGGCATGATCAGCCGACTGGATGCCTACGTGGGCGAAATCCTGGCCAAGCTGAAAGAAAAAGGACTCGACGAGAATACCATCGTCATCTTCAGCAGTGACAACGGTCCTCACGAAGAAGGCGGTGCCGACCCGACATTCTTCGGACGCGACGGCAAGCTGCGCGGCCTGAAACGCCAGTGCTACGAAGGAGGTATCCGCATCCCGTTCATCGTGCGCTGGCCGGGAAAGGTGAAAGCCGGTGAGGTGAACGACCATCAGCTGGCTTTCTACGACATCATGCCGACCTTCTGCGAACTGGTGGGCGACAAGCGTTTCCCCAAGAAATACCTGAACAAGAAACTGGAAGGCGACTGTTTCGACGGCATTTCTTTCGCTCCTACCCTGTTGGGAAATGACGAAGCTCAGAAGGCACACGACTTCCTCTACTGGGAGTTCCACGAAACCGACCAGATTGGTCTCCGCATGGGCGACTGGAAGATGGTGGTAAAGAAGGGTGTTCCTCACCTCTACAACCTGGCAGAAGACATCCATGAGGACCACGACGTGGCTGCCCAGCATCCGGATCTTGTGAACCAGATGAAGCAGGTAATTCTGCGCGAACACCGCCCGAACGACCTCTTCCCCGTGACCTTGCCGAAATAAGATATTTCACTGGAAAAACGCACTTACGTTTCGAACCAAACGCACTTGCGTTCCAACTCAAACGCCGAAGAGTTTTAAAGAAAACGCACTTACGTTTAGCAGAATACGTAAGTGTGTTTTCTTTTCAGCTTACTTCTCGCCGTCCGTCCCGCAAGTATATCCACCAAAAAAGGCCTTCCCAAATGCAACTTTGAGAAGGCCCTGTATCGTTCAGAAGAAAAATCTTATTCCAGCTTGTGAATCACCAGTCCCGAACGCAGTTTCGGTTCAAACCACGTGGTTTTCGGTGGCATGATGTTGCCCGTATCGGCAATGTCCATCAGCTGCTTCATGGAAACCGGATAGAGCGCCAGCGCCATCTTCATTTCGCCGCTGTCCACCCGTTTCTTCAGTTCACCCAGTCCGCGGATACCGCCCACGAAGTCGATACGTTTGTCCGAGCGCAGGTCCTTGATGCCGAGAATCTCGTCCAAAATCAGGTTGGAAGAAATCGTGACATCCAGCACCCCAATCGGGTCGTTATCGTCGTACGTGCCCGGTTTGGCCGTCAGACTGTACCATTTGCCCTCCAGGTAAAGCGAGAAGTTGTGCAAGGCTGCCGGCTTGTAGATGTCCGTACCCTTTTCTTCCACTACGAAGTTCTTCTTCAGCGCTTCCAGGAACGCCTGCGGAGTCAGTCCGTTCAAATCCTTCACCACCCGGTTGTAGTCGATGATAGTGAGCTGCTCAGCCGGGAAACACACTGCCATGAAGTAATTGTATTCCTCGTCGCCCCGATGGTTCGGATTCTGGGCCGCCTTTTCAGCACCCACCAGTGCCGCTGCCGCACTGCGGTGATGACCGTCGGCAATGTAAAGCGAAGGCATTTCCTTGAACGCCTCTGTCACTGCCTCAATGTCCTTGTCGTCGTCAATCACCCAGAACTGATGGCCGAAGCCGTCATCCGGTGCCACAAAATCGTACACCGGCTTCTGAGCCGTATATTTCGCCACCACGGCATCCAGCGTCTTGTTTTCCGGATAAGCAAAGAACACCGGTTCGATGTTCGCATTGTTCACCCGTACATGCTTCATGCGGTCCTCCTCCTTGTCACGGCGCGTCAGCTCATGCTTCTTGATCACCCCGTTCATGTAGTCGGGCACGTAAGCTCCTACCACCAGTCCATACTGCGTCTTGCCGTTCATGGTCTGGGCATAAATATAATAACACGGTTTGTCGTCCTGCACCAGCCAGCCCTTTTCCTGGAACATCCGGAAATTCGCTACCGCCTTGTCGTACACACGCGGATCGTGCTCATCCGTACCCTCCGGAAAGTCAATCTCCGGCTTGATGATGTGATACAAAGATTTCTCGTTGCCTTTCGCCTCTTCGCGAGCCTCAGCCGAGTTTAACACGTCGTAAGGGCGGGAAGCCACCTGCTCCACCAAGTCCTGCGGCGGACGAACACCCTTGAAAGGTTTAACTATTGCCATAATGCTTGAAATTTCGTTTGAAAAATAACACTAACGTCCACAGCGCATAAAGGAAAAACATCAATGCCATGCCGCACAGAAATCCTTTCCAGAAATCATCCAGAAACGACCTGCACAAAGAATTCACCAGCAGCAAGGAAGCTCCGATCCCCAATGGGATCAGCGAATGCCGTTCGTATGCGGTCAGTTTCATTTATGCACAAATAAAAGAGTTACTTTTTATTTACACGGAATTTCTCACAACCATCTTTCAGGAAGCCCACAATCTGACGGGCCGCTGCGATGCCGGCATTGATATTTGCCTCAGCCGTCTGTGCACCCATCTTCTTCGGAGTAGAGAAATAACGTCCCGGGAACTTAGCAGCAAATTCTTCATTTGCAGCCGGCATGATGTCGGTCACATACTTCAAGTCCGGACGTTCTTCCAACAACTTGATTAGTTCAGCCTCATTAATCACCTCCTTACGGGCAGTATTCACCAGCAAACCGTTTTTCGGCATACGATTCACCAGGGCATAGTTAATGGAGTTCTTGGTTTCGGCAGTAGCCGGAATGTGCAATGACACTACGTTGCAAGTAGCATACAATTCTTCTGCAGAATCCACCGGTTTCACGCCGTCGGCCACCATGGCTTCCTTCGGGCAATACGCATCGTAGGCATAAATGTCCATACCGATGCCCTTTGCGATACGAGCCACATTGCGCCCTACGTTACCGTATGCATGGATACCCAATTTCTTGCCCATCAGTTCCGTACCCGATTTGCCGTCGTAGAAATTACGAACCGCCATGATCATCATACCGAAAGCCAGTTCGGCCACCGCATTCGAGTTCTGTCCCGGTGTATTCATCACGCAAACCCCGTGAGCCGTAGCTGCCTCCAGGTCCACATTGTCATATCCCGCACCGGCACGTACCACGATTTTCAGTTCCTTTGCTGCATCCAGCACTTCCTTGTCAATGATATCACTTCGGATAATCACTGCATTCGCATCCTTCACTGCATCGAGCAACTGCTGTTTTTCTGTATATTTCTCCAGCAAAGCCAGTTCATAGCCCGCAGCTTCTATCTCTTTCCGAATACCGTCGATAGCTACTTTAGCAAACGGTTTCTCTGTCGCAACCAATACTTTCATAATACTTGATTTTAAAAAGAAAACAAGGACGTGTTATCGAAATTCCACGCCCTTATCTTCGGGTATAACAACAATTAATGCATTTTCTCAAATTCCTGCATGCAGTCAATCAGTGCCTGCACACTTTCTACCGGCATGGCATTGTAGCAAGAAGCACGGAAACCACCCACAGAACGGTGACCCTTGATGCCCACCATACCTTTTTCGGTAGCGAACTTCAGGAAGTCGGCTTCCAGGTCCTTGTATTCATCGGCCATGACGAAGCAGATGTTCATGTACGAACGGTCTTCCTTGGCCGTTACGGTGCCACGGAACAGCTTGTTGCGGTCAATTTCGGCATACAACATGTCGGCACGCTGTTTGGCACGGCGCTGCATTTCTTCCACACCACCCTGTGCCTTAATCCAGCGCAAAGTCTGGAGAGCCGCATAAATAGGCACTACCGGCGGAGTATTGAACATAGAACCCTTTTCCACGTGTGTCTGATAATTCAGCATGGTCGGGATGTGACGGGAAACCTTACCCAGCGCATCGTTCTTCACGATAACGAAAGTCACGCCCGCAGGAGCCAGGTTCTTCTGTGCACCTCCGTAAATACAGATATATTTGGAAACGTCTACCGGACGAGAGAAAATGTCCGAAGACATATCGGCCACCATCGGCACATTGACATCCAGATCGGCATGCAATTCCGTACCGTAGATGGTATTGTTTGTCGTGATATGGAAATAATCCACGTCGGCCGGCACTTCATAATCTTTCGGGATATAAGTGTAGCCTTCTTTTTCAGAAGAAGCCACCTCTACTGTTTCGCCGAATGCTTTCGCTTCTTTCAGCGCTTTCTTGGCCCAAGTACCCGTATTCAGGTAAGCCGCCTTCTTTTCCAGGAAATTATAGGGAACCATACAGAACTCCATGCTTGCACCTCCACCCAGGAACAATACCGAGTATCCTTCCGGAATGTTCAACAGTTCCTTGAACAGTGCCACTGCTTCATCTACCACCGGCTGGAAGTCTTTAGCGCGGTGACTGATTTCCATCAACGAAAGTCCTGAACCATTATAATCAAGAATAGCCTGAGCTGTCTTTTCTATCACTTCGCGAGGCAAAATAGACGGTCCCGCATTAAAATTATGTTTCTTCATTGGAAGTTTGTTTTGGTTAAACAATCATTTTAGCTAACACTTGCGAATTTAGTGATTATTTTTAGACTTCCAAAAGTTTTCGTGATAATTTTACAGCCTTATTGAATTTTATCTTTCAAATTATATACACAAACGCTGTTTTAGTGACATATTGACACGAGAATAGTTAGCTATGGCATGGGGATGCTCACGAGTCATAGCAAAATGCGAAACAGCCTTCACCGCCGGAAGGCTGTCATGACACAAAGTTATTATTTTGCCAGTTCTATCAAAGTTTTTACCCCCTTTATCTTTTCATTTTGTATAAGTTTTAACGTTTGTTTTGCCTTTTTCCGAGAAATTGCCGCAAACGCATAGTGGTCTTTCACGTCCACACGTCCCACATCGTCCCGGCCCAGTCCGCCTTTCTTCGACAAAAAGCCCACGATGTCAATCTTGTTGATCTTGTCTTTCTTGCCCTTCCCTATATATAAGGTAACAAACTCCGGCAAGGCAGGCTGCGGCGTCGGCTCCGGCAGTTCAAACTCTTCCAGCGGACGGGGCACATAGTCGGGGATACGTTCCTCATCGTGCAGAATCAGAAAGGCATTACCCTCGGCCTCCCAGCGCGCCGTACGTCCGTTGCGGTGAATGAACCCGTCCTCGGCCACCGGCAAGTGATAATGCACCACGTGGCGGATGTCTGGAATATCCAGTCCACGGGCTGCCAGGTCGGTCGAAATAAAAATGTGGCAACTTCCGTTACGGAACTTATACAGCGCCCGTTCACGGTCATCCTGTTCCATTCCGCCGTGGAACGTCTCGCAATACACCTTCATGGAGTGCAGGTACTTCCCTACCCGGTCCACACTCTCGCGATGGTTGCAGAACACTAGCGTCGATTCGTTGCCCAGCGTACACAGCAACTTGTAGAGCGTTTCCAGCTTATCCTTCACCGGCGAAGTGACCCGATATACCGACAAGCGTTGTGACACCGTTTCTTCCGGATTCAGGAAATCCAGTTTCAGCGTGCGGTTCATGCCCGTAAAACGCGGAATCTCCTCCGCATCGGTAGCCGACAGCAGGAAGCGGCGACGCAATGCCGGCAACTTTCCGATGACCTCGGCCATCTCATCCTGGAAACCAAACTCCAGACACTTGTCGAACTCATCGATGACCAGCGTACGCACGGTGCCCGCCTCGAAATTCTGCTTGTTCAGGTGGTCGTTCATACGTCCCGGCGTACCGATAATTACCGCCGGCGAAATGCCCTTCATGGTGCGGTGTTCCTCCATGGCCGGACGTCCGCCGTAACAGCTCATCACCGGAAAGCCGGTCGCCATGGCCTTGAACACCTGCTCAATCTGCAAAGCCAGCTCGCGCGAAGGTACCAGTACCACGGCCTGCACGCCTTCCACTCCCTTTTTCAGCGAGCTCACCAGCGGCAGCAGATAAGCCAGCGTCTTTCCGGAACCCGTGGGCGAGAGCAATATCAAATCGCTACCTTCTTTCCAGGCATCGATGGAAGCCTCCTGCATGGCGTTCAACTGGTCAATCTTCAGGTTTGATAGTATTGTTTGTATGTCCATAATTCTTGTTTTTTTGTGGGTTAGTTAGCAAAGATAAAAAAAATTATGTTATACCGGCATTTAAACCGCTAATTCTGTGTCATCAGACTAATGCACTTTCAATGCACGTAATATTTCATTCAACATAAAATCTATATAAGGGCCACCATCAGCGATTTTTGAATTTCAAAAAACAAAAAAATAATAAACACAAGCACATTACTCATAAAACACCAAAGAGTTTACACCCAAACATCAAAGCGTTTCAAGTAAAAGACAAGGCCGTTCGTCTTCAAACACAAAGACGTTTTTCCATCCCTTTTCCACATCTTCTAAGAAAGAGAAAGAAAAAAGGACAAGGAAAAAACAGACAAAAATCCACCGAAAAGCATATCTTTACAATCCATATTACAATCTATTCATAAACATTTATCTCATGCAAATACAACTTGTTTCAACTGACAAGAAACGTTTCCTCCCGCTCTTGCTTCTGGCCGATGAACAGGAATCCATGATAGACCGCTACCTGGAACGGGGCGACTTATACGTGATGTACGACAAGCTGCTTACAGAACCGGTTGCCGTAGCCGTCGTAACGGATGAGGGGAAAGGAATTCGTGAACTGAAAAACCTGGCTGTAGCTCCACACTGGCAACGGAAAGGATACGGACGGCAGATGGTGGAATACCTTTGCCAGCGTTACCAGAATGTGTGTCACACGCTAACGGTAGGCACAGGAGACAGCCGTATGACCATTTCTTTTTATCAGAGCTGCGGGTTTGTCTACTCGCACACGGTGCCCGACTTTTTTACCCTCCACTATGACCATCCGATTGTAGAGGATGGAAAGGTACTGAAAGACATGTACTATTTCAGCCGCACTCTTGCCCAACCAAATGAAACTAGAAGATGAATCAGAATAAACCCTGCAAAAGTTTGCTCGTTCCGCAAAAAGTCGCGTCCTTTGTAATTGTAAATTCACAAGACTATGGCTGACAATTACATTGAACGACAATATGAGGCATACCAGGCACGGAAGGCGGCCTGGGAGAAAGAACGGAAGTACAAAAAGAAAAAGCCGGCGGCTCCGGCCGAAGCTCCCCATCGCTCAGGGGCTTTCCTGCAAAATCAGGTGAAGAAGGTGGTGGCTGTGCACGACCTGTCGGGTGTGGGCCACGTGTCGCTGATGGCGGTCATTCCGGTGCTTTCGTCCATGGGCTTTCAGGTGTGTCCGCTGCCCACGGCGGTACTGTCCGCACATACGCAGTACCCCACGTACTCGTTCCTCGACCTGACCGATGAGATGAAGCGCATCATCGAGAACTGGGAGAAGATGAACGTGCACTTCGATACTTTCTACACGGGTTATCTGGGTTCGCCGCAACAGGCACAGATTGTGGAGGAGTTTATCCTGAAGTTCCGTGGGGAAAATGACATGGTGGTAGTGGACCCGGTGCTGGGCGACAACGGCCGTCTTTACAAGGGTATCACCGAGGAGATGGTGACGGAGATGAAGAAACTGATTCACCTGGCAGATGTCATCACACCCAACCTGACGGAGCTGTATTACCTGCTGGACATGCCGTATCAGGAGCACATCACGGATGCGGAACTGAAACAGGCACTGAAGACGCTTTCCGACCGGGGTCCGGCCATCGTCATTGCCACGAGCGTGCCGGTGAGCGGTGACCCGCGTTCTACGTCGGTCTATGCCTACAACCGCTTTGGCGACCGTTACTGGAAGGTAACCTGCCCCTATCTGCCGGCACACTATCCGGGCACGGGCGACACGTTTACGAGTGTCATTACGGGAGCACTGATGCAGGGCGACAGTCTGCCCATTGCGCTCGACCGCGCCACGCAGTTTATTTTGCAGGGCATACGGGCCACATTCGGCTATGAGTACAACAACCTGGAGGGTATCATGCTGGAGAAGGTGCTCCACAACCTTGACATGCCGATTCAAATCAGCAGTTACGAGCTGGTGGAATAAGCGGCCACGCGAATCAGTACATACGTATCTGCCCGACGGGGAGTTCAACTTCGCCGAAGGGTATCAGGGCATTGAACAGACGGATATGCCGGTAGTTTCCAAGGGAGGCGACCGGGATGTCCGTTTCTTTTATCTGTCCGGTGTCGAGCAGGTATCGGCGCTGGGTTCCGGCCAGCAAAGGCTGTGCGGGGGTGTGCCATTCGCATCCGTCCCAGAGGGCAATGTTAGCGATGGAGGTATCGGTGAGGAGTCCGTGGCGCACGATGAGCACGTCGTCGGCCGTATCGCGCAGAGCGAAGGCTTCGTCGAGCACACGGCGGTCAGCCTGCTTGTAGCGGTAGTCGATGTCGTCCTGCACCACCAGTTGCAGACTATGTACGGGGCGGACGTGGTAAGGAAAGTATTCCACGCGAATCACGTCGCGTGCATAAGTCAGGCGACAGCGGGTGCGTGCGGTGTAGGCTTCCGGACGGAGGTAGTCACACACGTGAAGGTCGGGCACGGGACCAAAGAAGGCACGGCGCGTGTCGTTCATGCGGCGGTCGTGCAGCGAGGCATACCACACTTTCCCGTCTTCGATGCGGAGGGTTTCAATAAAGAGGCACATAGACTTTCTGTTTCATTTCTTCGTATTCGTTTCGGGCTTCGCTGCGGAAAGTAATGCCTCCCCCGCTCTTGAACACCTTCGTGCCGTCGGGCTGCTGTTCCAGGAAACGGATAAGCACGGCACTGTCCAGGTTGCGGCCGTCAAAGTAGCCGGTCACGCCGGTGTAGAAACCACGGTCGTACGTCTCGGCCTCACGGATAATCTGCACGGTGCGGGGCTTCGGGGCTCCGGTGATGGAGCCAGCCGGCAGAAGGCAGAAAAACAGGTCGCCCAGTTGTGAAGGATAGCCTTCGGACAGACGGCCACGGATTTCGGAACTCATCTGGAGCAACGGGCCACGGTGGGTGTGCAGCTCATCGAGGTAGCGGTAGCGGGTCACGGTGACTTCGGTAGCGAAGCGGCTCAGGTCGTTACGGATGAGGTCGGTGATAGTAGCATGTTCGGCCGCTTCTTTCGGGTCGGCCAGCAAGCGTTCGCGGGCATCGGGCAGCGTGGCATCCATCGTACCTTTCATGGGATGGGAATAGATAAAACCATCGGTTATCCGGACAAAAATTTCAGGTGAGAACACCACAAAGCGGTCGTTTACCCACAGTCTGTAGGGAGCACGGGCATGGTCGAACACCTGCCGCAGGGTGAGGTCGGTATCGACGGGGGTGGAACAGGTGTAGTTCACCAGGAAGGAGTTGCCGCCATGCAAGTGACGGTGTACGATGTCGAATCCGCGACGGTACTCCTCAAAGCTCATCGGATGAGGCTCCCAGCAGAAAGAAACGGGGCGCGGAGTAGCGGACATTCCTTGCGGCACGTTCGTGGATCCCGGAAAGGCAAACAGCAGTTCCGCAGAAGGCAGACGGTAGGGTTCTTCCACCAGGCATTTCTCGGCGGTATAATCTATCAGGAAAAAGAAGGGGCGGCCTTCGCAGCCAAAGCGGTTCATGCGGGTGATGGCTTCCTCACGGCCACAAAAAGAGAGGGTATCAGTCATTTCGTTTGGTTTTGAGGGAACAGAGATAAAGGGTTACTCCCACGGCTACGGCAAGCATCATCGCTTTCAGCCAGAGGGCATCGAACATCAGGAAGATGCAATGCAGGGAGGTGAGCCACAACAGGCTCAGAGCGAGAATCTTGGCACGCAGAGGAATGGCGCGCGACTCACGGAAATCGCGGATATAAGGTCCCAGCAGCTTGTGGTTCAGCAACCACTGGTAGGCTCTCGGCGAACTGCGGAAAAAGAGGGCGGCCGAAAGCAGCAGAAAGGGCGTGGTGGGCAGCACAGGCAGGAAAATACCGGCCACACCCAATGCCAGCGACAAGAATCCGATGGGGAGGTAAATGTATTTCATGGCACAAAAATACAAGGTAAACGGCACACCGCAGGCAGGAGTTTAGTTAATAACCTCAAAATCGGAAAGGCTGCACGGGGATAAGCTTGCAGAAAAAGAAAGTTTTCATCATATTTGTAATTGTTACAATCTTGTTAAACTATTCAACTATCAAAGAATCATGAGAAAACTAATCTGGACTTTATGTGTGATGGTGTGGAGCCTGGCGGGCTTTGCACAGGAAAAGAGTTACCAACTTTCCAGCCACATCCTGGACATTCAGCAGGGGCAGCCTGCGGCAGGAGTGAAAATCAGTCTGTCGCAACTTCAGCCCGACGGCAAGACCTGGGTGCTGCTGGAGGAAAGACTGACCGACGAGAACGGCCGTGTGAAGGATTTCCTGGAAGAAGGCACGACCGACCACAAGGGCATCTACCGCCTGACGTATCACGTGGCGCCCTACTTCGAGCGGTTGCAGCAGGATTCGTTCTACCCGTTTATCGAAGTGGTGTTCGAAATCAAGGACGGCAAGCACTACCACGTGCCAATCACGCTTTCGCCTTACGGATATTCTACGTATAGAGGAAACTGAAAAAAGAATGGGAGCCTTTTCAAGCTCCCATTTTTCGTGCCTTGCGGGTGCAATATCGCTTGCACTGGGCACAGATGTCATAACCCAGCATGGCTCCCAATATGAAATCTTCTTCCGGAGTGAGCAGGTTCAGGGGACGTGTCACCATCATGCGGATGGCTTCAATGCATTCCGCCTTGCCGAAGAAGAGATTGATGCGCTCGTCGTCCACCGGCTGAATCACAAACTTGATGCGCTGGCTTCGCAGACGTTTCACGGCAAAGTCTTCATATCGCTTGTTCGTGGTGTACAACACCATCTGACGCACGCCTTTCTTCAGCTCATAGATGTGGTTGAGAAAGACTTTCAGTTCTACGGGATTGATATCGGGAGTCATCATGGGCTACGGATTTAGAAGATAGAGAAATGAGGTCGGAAGGAATCAGGCCAGATCGGCTTTGAGCATCTCTGTCCAGGCCGACACGCGGTCATCGGTCCGGTCGCTTTCGTTCACGTCGTCGAGGGCCAGTCCCACGAATTTTCCGTCGGCTGCGGCCACGGAAGAAGCGTAGGTGTACTCGCTGTCGGGCACGGCTCCTACGAAGGTGCATTCGCTGTCTTTCAGGTCTTCAAAGAGGATACCCATACCGTCGCAGAAAGTGTCGGAATAGGATTCGGAGTCGCCGCAGCCAAAGAGGGCGATGGTCTTGCCGGAGAGGTTGGCGTTTTTCAGCACCTTGATGCCGTCGTACCAGTCGTCCTGCAACTCTCCGTCGCCCCAAGTGGAGGTACCTAAAATCAGGGCTTCGTAACTCTCTGCCAGGGCAGCATCCAGCTTGCTCACATCGTGTACGTCTTCAGGAGATACTCCCAGCTTTTCCGCTATCAGGCGGGCCACAGACTCGGTGGTGCCTGTGGTAGAACCATAAAAAATACCAGTTTTCTTCATTTTCTACATGTTTGATTTGACATCGCAAAGAAACGGCATCCGGTGCGGATTTGAAATACCTAAAAATTGGGATTTTGCGGGATTTTTCCGGCCGCTTTCTAATGGGTGAAAGAAAGAATTCTGTATATTTGTCGCATAAAAATAAGAAACAAGTATGAAACAGACTCTCTATGCGTGGGCCAGCATCGTGGTGGGATGTACCATCCTGGCGGCCGGATTCGTATTCTTTATCAATCCCTATAACATTGTGCCCGGAGGAGTGTACGGGGCCAGCATCGTGCTCCACAACCTGTTCCCGTCCATTCAGGTGGGTACGTTCGGCTATATGTTCGACATTCCGCTGCTCATCCTGTCGGTGTTGCTGTTGGGGGCGAAGTTAGGGATACGTACCATTGTGGCGGCCCTGCTCACTCCGTTGCTGATGAACACCATGTCGCGACTGGTCTACCCTACCCGCGAAGCACTGGAGAGTCTGGACCCGGCACAACTGCTGGGAGGCAGCATGAACATGACGGACCACCTGATGCTGACGTGCATCATCGGGGCAGTGGTCATCGGTGTGGGTACGGGCATCGTGATACGCAGTCAGGCTACCACGGGCGGAAGTGACATCGTGGGGATGCTGCTACAGAAATATGCGCACATCCGTTTCTCACGGGCCATTCTGCTGGTAGACGGGGCCGTAGTGTGCTTCGGTCTGGTGGTTATCGGTTTCGGACTGGGTACGGCGAGCGACTCTACGCAGCCTTCGTGGCACCTGTCGTTCTATTCGCTCATTTCCATCTTCATCATCTCGCGGGTCATTGCCTACATGATTAACGGGGCGAAGAACGACAAGCTGATTTTCGTCATCAGCGACCATGAGTTGCAGCCGCTTCACCAGTATATTCTGAAAGATTTAGACCGCACGGCTACATGCATCAAGAGTTCGGGACTCTACACGGGCAAGGACAAGGAGATGATTTTCCTCGTGGTGAGCTACCAGGAGGTGCAGGGTGTGAAACTGAAAATCAAGGAGGCCGACCCGCGGGCGTTTGTAGTGGTGACGGATGCGTACGACACCTTTGGCGAAGGATGGAAACAGCTTCCTTCTCCACACGAGATTTATCCGGAATAATTCATTTTCCGACTTTTAAGACAGAAAATCCGACATTCTGAAAAACGTACGATTGACATTTGTACCGTACCTTTGCATAAACAAAAAAACCTGCTTATGCACACTCTTTTTACGCATTTCCGTCGTTTCCGCTCCGGCTTCGCACAGGTGTGTTTCTACCTGGGAATTTTGCTGCTGGGCGGATGCGACATGATTGAATATCACCCGTACGACCTCGACATTGACGGGGAAACGGACGTGAACCGCCGGAACATTGAACGGATTGAAACGGCTACTTACGGGAAAGAGGAAATCCGGTTTGCCGTAATCAGTGACACACAGCGCTGGTACGACGAGACGGAGGATGCCGTGGAGGCCCTGAACCGGCGCGACGACCTGGATTTCGTACTTCATACGGGCGACATGTCCGACTTTGGTCTGAAACTGGAGTTTGAGAAACAGCGCGACATTCTCAGCGGACTGAAGGTGCCTTTTGTCTGCCTGCTGGGCAACCATGATTGTCTGGCTACGGGACTCGATGTGTTCCGCAAGATATTCGGCACGGAAGATTTCGCCTTTACTGCCGGTAACGTGCGTTTTCTGTGCCTGAACACCAATGCCCTAGAGTTCGACTACTCGTCGGCGGTACCCAACATCCAGTTTATCCGCGACGAAGGTGACCACGTGCCCGAAGGAGTGGAAAAAACCGTGGTGGCCATGCATGCAGGTCCCTTCTCCGAACAGTTCAACAACAATATCGCCGAGTATTTTCAGTATTATCTCCGGGAAATGCCCGACCTGCAGTTCTGCGTCTACGGTCACGGGCACAATATCAGTGTAGACGAGTTTTTCGACGACGGTATCAAGTACTACGAATGTACCTGCGCCAAGAAACGCTCTTATCTGTTTTTCACCCTCAACTCAAACGGCTATACCTATGAAGTGGTCAATTTTTAAACTGCTGCTGGCAGGAGGAATGGCCGGAATGACGCTCCTGCCCCTTTGCGCACAAAACGACAGTATCGCTCCGGCCGTAAAGGAACGTCGCTGGGACAAGCGCGAGCACCTGCGTTATGATGAACGGTGGGAACGCCTGAAGCCCACTCACCTGAAATGGCAGTACGCCGGAGGAATGGGACTCAACTCGGTGGGCGTGGGCTGGGATTACGGACACCGCTGCCAGTGGGAAACGGACTTCCTGGTAGGCTTCCTTCCAGCCAAGTATGCCGAGAAATTCCGTCTCACATTTACCGTGAAGCAAAACTACATTCCCTGGAGCATCTGCTTCAAAGAGCACTGGATGGCCGAACCCTTCTACTGCGGTCTGTACATCACCACCATTGCGGGCGACGAGTTCTGGAAGAAGGAACCGGGACGCTATCCCAACAAATACTATAACTTCAGTACCAAGATGCGCCCCTATATCTTCGTGGGACAGCGGTTCGGGTTCAATCCCACACACGATTTAGTGCGGAATGTGTCGGTCTTCTATGAGATAAGTACCAACGAACTCTATCTCATCACCAAAGCTACCAACAAAAGCATCGCCCTGAAAGACATTCTGCGCCTTTCCTTTGGAGTGAAGGTACAACTGTTCAGAGACGAATAAACACGGCCTGCAAAAAAAGATAAAAAAGGAACAACTGCCGTTCAATGTTCCAAAGTTTTCGTTACCTTTGCCGGAAAGTAAACAAAGGGGTGCCCCACGGATGTGTCCGGGCTGAGATTATACCCTACGAACCTGATGCGGTTAATACCGACGAAGGGATTGTTGATTCTGACATCTATTTCCTTTCCCCGTCCGCGGGATGCTCTCTTTGGTTTACACCCTAAAACAGTATGCTTATGAAACTATTGGTAAATAACAAAGAGACGGAACTTACACAAGGTCATACAATTGCCGCACTGGCACAGCAGCTGGAACTTCCGAAGCAGGGAGTGGCCATCGCGCTGCATAACCGCATGGTTCCGCGTGCGGAATGGGAAAACACCGTCCTGAACGAGGGCGACAGTCTGGTCATCATCAAAGCAGCTTGTGGAGGATAAGGCCATGGACATGAATCATTTCAAGCTGCAGTTCATCACACATTTCACCGACACGTATTCGTATCTCGACTCGGCCCGGATGGCCCTCGAAGGGGGATGCCGCTGGGTACAGTTGCGCATGAAGCACGCCTCGGACGAGGAGACGGAAGCGGTGGCCGTAGAGGTACAGAAACTGTGCCGCACGTACGGAGCCACTTTCCTCATCGACGACCGGGTGGAACTGGTGCGCAAGCTGAAGGCCGACGGGGTGCACCTGGGCAAGAACGACATGCCGATAGCTGAAGCACGGAAAATCCTCGGAAAGGACTTCCTCATCGGAGGTACGGCCAACACGTTCGACGACGTACGGGCACACTATGAAGCCGGAGCCGACTACATCGGTTGCGGACCGTTCCGCTTCACCACCACAAAAGAAAAGCTCAGCCCCATCCTCGGACTGGAGGGCTACCGTTCCATCGTACAGCAGATGAAGGCGGAAGGCATCCACCTGCCCATCGTGGCCATTGGCGGCATCACTCTGGAAGACATCCCTGCCATTATGCAGACCGGTGTGACAGGCATCGCCCTGAGCGGCACCATCCTGCGGGCAGCAAATCCGGTGGAAGAGACGAAGAAAATCGTGAATCAATTAAAAATTAAAAATGAATAATGAATAACGAGAAACGAAGAATTTGTGGATGTGTTCATTTTTAGACAGAAGAACAAAAGAAACATATTTTTCAAATCCTCTTATTTTCAGAATTTCATCACAAACTCCAACTCACCTTTGCCGGTAAAGAAATTCCTACTTTACCACAAAGAATAACGAGTAAAGGAACCAAAAAAAGAACGAAGCTCCGAAGCGATTTCGCCCCAAAGGAAGCCCCAAAGCAAAAAACGGATCAAAGAATAAAGAAGCAAAAACTCCCCACAGCGATTTCGCCAAAGGCGAAGAGCGACAGCCCCCCAAAAAATCCCGTCCTCAGTTTCGGACCGAAAAGCGGAGAAGCAGAGCACGGCGAAAAGAAGCGCAGGCTGTTTGAGCGAAGCAAGTTCCTGCGCTTCCGACGAGCGAAGCTTCGCAGCCGGTTCGAAACTGCAGACGGCGGTTTTTCTTTTTGTTACCTTTTTCTTTTTGCCGCCAAAAAGAAAAAGTAAGAACAAGAGCAAACAATAAACAAAATAGATAAAACAATGGAAAAACTAATCATTGCGGGAAAAGAATTCGAATCCCGCCTATTCTTAGGAACAGGAAAATTCAACTCCAACCAACTCATGGAAGAAGCCATCCTGGCTTCCGGCACAGAAATGGTGACCGTAGCCATGAAACGTATCGAACTTGACAACAAGGAAGACGACATGCTGAAACATATTATCCACCCCCATATCCAGTTGCTCCCGAACACCTCGGGCGTGCGCACCGCAGAAGAAGCCGTGTTCGCCGCACAGATGGCCCGCGAAGCCTTCGGCACCAACTGGCTGAAACTGGAAATCCATCCCGACCCGCGCTACCTGTTGCCGGATTCTACCGAGACCCTGAAGGCGACGGAAGAACTGGTGAAACTGGGATTCGTGGTATTGCCTTACTGCCAGGCCGACCCGACCCTGTGCAAGCGTCTGGAAGAAGCCGGAGCAGCTACCGTAATGCCGCTGGCTGCCCCCATCGGTACGAACAAGGGATTGCAGACACGCGACTTCCTGCGCATCATCATCGAGCAGAGCAACGTACCGGTGGTAGTGGATGCCGGTATCGGTGCACCGAGCCATGCGGCTGAAGCCATGGAAATGGGTGCCGCTGCCTGCCTGGTAAATACCGCCATCGCCGTAGCCGGAAACCCGGTGGAAATGGCCGTAGCCTTCAAGGAAGCTGTCATTGCCGGACGCCGTGCCTACGAAGCCGGACTGGGTATTCAGGCCGATAACCTCGTGGCATCTGCCTCCTCTCCCCTCACTTCTTTCTTGAATGAATAAATCCTGATTTTTCTCAACCGGTAGGGACTGTTCCCTACCCGCAAACAAACCCCGATTTATATGGAAAAAGAAAAAGACCCAAAAGCATACGCCCATGCAGAAAAAGCCTACATGCAGGGCACCCTTTTCCCCTTTGTAAAGGTAGGCATGCAGAAAGTGAACCTCACCCCGACGGTGACCGTAGTAGACGGCAAGAAGGTAATGACACCTAATGCACCGGTGTACGTGTACGACACGAGCGGCCCGTTCAGCGACCCGAACATTGAAATCGACCTGAAGAAAGGACTGCCGCGCATGCGTGAGAGCTGGATTACCTCACGCGGCGATGTGGAACAGTTGCCGTCCATCACCTCGGAATATGGCAAGATGCGCCGTGACGACCACTCGCTCGACCACCTGCGCTTTGAACACATCGCCCTGCCTTACCGTGCCAAGGAAGGCCACTGCTGTACGCAGATGTACTACGCCAAACAGGGCATCGTGACACCGGAAATGGAGTACGTAGCCATCCGTGAGAACATGAACTGCAAGGAACTGGGCATCGATACCTACATCACACCGGAATTCGTGCGCGACGAGATTGCTGCCGGACGTGCCGTACTGCCTGCCAACATCAACCACCCGGAATCGGAACCGATGATTATCGGCCGCAACTTCCTGGTGAAAATCAATACCAACATCGGTAACTCGGCCACGACTTCAAGCATTGACGAGGAAGTGGACAAGGCGGTGTGGAGCTGCAAATGGGGCGGCGACACGCTGATGGACCTGTCGACGGGTGCCAACATCCACGAAACTCGCGAATGGATTGTGCGCAACTGTCCGGTGCCGGTGGGTACCGTGCCCATCTATCAGGCACTGGAGAAGGTGAACGGCAAGGTGGAAGACCTGACCTGGGAAATCTACCGCGACACCCTCATCGAGCAGTGCGAGCAGGGAGTGGACTACTTCACCATCCATGCCGGTATCCGTCGTCACAACGTACACCTGGCCGACAAGCGTCTGTGCGGCATCGTGAGCCGTGGCGGAAGTATCATGAGCAAATGGTGCCTTATCCATGACCAGGAGTCGTTCCTCTACGAGCACTTTGACGACATCTGCGACATCCTGGCTCAGTATGACGTGGCCGTATCATTGGGCGACGGGTTGCGTCCGGGCTGTATTGCCGATGCCAACGACGAGGCTCAGTTTGCCGAACTCGACACGATGGGTGAACTCGTGCTCCGTGCCTGGGAAAAGAACGTACAGGCCTTTATCGAAGGTCCGGGACACGTGCCCTTGCACAAGATTCGTGAGAACATGGAGCGTCAGATCAGCCACTGCCACAACGCACCATTCTACACCCTCGGCCCGCTGGTGACCGACATCGCTCCGGGTTACGACCACATCACTTCGGCCATCGGTGCCGCACAAATCGGCTGGCTGGGTACAGCCATGCTGTGCTACGTCACTCCGAAGGAACACCTGGGTCTGCCCAACCGCGAAGATGTACGTACGGGTGTAATCACCTACAAGATTGCCGCCCATGCAGCCGACCTGGCCAAAGGTCATCCGGGCGCACAGATTCGTGACAATGCCCTGAGCAAGGCCCGCTACGAGTTCCGCTGGCGCGACCAGTTCCACCTGAGTCTCGACCCCGACCGTGCGCTGGAATACTTCAACGAGGGACGTCACACCGACGGCGAGTACTGCACCATGTGTGGTCCGAACTTCTGTGCGATGAAACTCAGCCGCGACCTGAAAACAATTAATAATGAATAATGCATCAGGCCAGCATCTTTAACTTTTAATTTTTAACTATTAACTATAGAAATGTTTAGTGACGAATTAGAAAAAATAAGCTGGGAGGAGACGACCAAGGCCATCTACTCCAAAACCGAGGCCGACGTGATTCGGGCACTCGGAAAATCACGGTGCGACGTAGACGACTTCATGGCTCTCATCTCGCCGGCTGCCGAAAAATTCCTTGAACCCATGGCACGCCTCAGCAAGAAATATACCGAAGAACGTTTCGGACGCACCATGTCGATGTTCATCCCGCTCTATATCACCAACTCGTGCACCAACTCGTGCGTGTACTGCGGCTTCCACATCAGCAACCCCATGACGCGCACCATCCTGACACCCGAAGAGATTGAAAACGAATACAAGGCCATCAAGAAGCTCGGCCCGTTCGAAAACCTGCTGATTGTGACGGGTGAGAATCCGGCCAAGGCGGGTGTGCCCTACATTGCCAAGGCGCTCGACCTGGCCAAGCCGTACTTCTCGAACCTGAAAATCGAGGTGATGCCGCTCAAGACGGAAGAGTATGCCGAACTGGTACACCACGGACTGAACGGTGTAATCTGTTTCCAGGAAACGTACAACAAGGCCCGCTACAACGTGTACCACCCGCGCGGCATGAAGTCGAAGTTCGAATGGCGTGTCAACGGGTTCGACCGCATGGGTCAGGCCGGTGTGCACTCCATCGGCATGGGTGTACTCATCGGACTGGAGGATTGGCGTACGGATGTAACCATGATGGCTTACCACCTGCGCTACTTGCAGAAGCATTACTGGAAGACGAAATACAGCGTGAACTTCCCGCGCATGCGGCCGGCCGAGAACGAAGGTTTCCAGCCTAACGTCATCATGAGCGACAAGGAACTGGCACAGGTGACTTTCGCCATGCGTATCTTCGACCACGATGTGGACATCTCCTACTCTACCCGCGAACCGGCCAATATCCGCGACCACATGGCTTCACTGGGTGTGACTACCATGAGTGCCGAGAGCAAGACCGAACCGGGCGGATATTACACCTACCCGCAGGCACTGGAGCAGTTCCATGTGAGCGACGAACGTACAGCCGTAGAAATCGAGAAGGCCCTCAAAGCATTGGGACGCGAACCGGTATGGAAGGACTGGGATGCTTCGTTCGACCACGTGGCACAGTCGCACGCCACCGCCGCTGCGACCCGCTGAAAAGTCCTCCGGAACACTCTCTAAAAAACGCCGGAGAGTTTCTGCAAAAACGCCTTTACGTTTTCCCTGAAACGCAAGTACGTTTTACTTCAAACACCAGTGCGTTTGGATGGAAACACAAGGACGTTTTTCCAAAACGCAAGTGCGTTTTTTCAAGGCACATATAATTCCCTTCAGAAGGCATCCTGAGGCCATTATCCCGACTTCCGGATGCCTTTCTGTCTTTTCATCCATCCCCTTATCTCTTATTCCTTATGAAACTGACTGAAAAAGAAGCTGCACGCTACAACCGACAGATTCTGCTCAACGAAATCGGCGAGACAGGACAACTCCTGCTGAAGCAGGCCCGCGTACTCATCGTGGGAGTGGGCGGACTGGGGTCGCCCATTGCCCTCTACCTGGCCGGTGCCGGAGTGGGCACCATCGGACTGATTGACGACGATACCGTGAGCGAGACCAACCTCCAGCGGCAGGTGCTCTACAGCGAACCTGAAATCGGACTCTCCAAGGCCGAACAGGCCAAGTTGCGTCTGCAGGCCCTCAACTCCGACATCCGTGTGGAAGCCTGGAACGAACGGCTCACCACGCAGAATGCCGAATGCCTCATTGCCAACTACGACATCGTGGTGGACGGATGCGACAATTTCCGCACGCGCTACCTCATTAGCGACACCTGCGTGCGGCTGGACAAGGTGTACGTGTACGGTGCCATCCGCGAGTTCGACGGGCAGGTCTCCGTATTCAACTACCAGGGCGGTCCCGACTACCGTACCCTCTTCCCCGACGAAGAGGAAATGCTCGCCATGCCCCACCCCTCCAAGGCCGTGCTGGGTGTCACTCCGGGCGTAGTGGGCTGTGTGGAAGCCAGCGAGACCATGAAAGTCATCCTGGGCAGTCCGGCCGTGCTGAGCGGAAAACTCTGGCACATCGACCTGCGAACCCTGGAAAGCTACGTCATTTCACTGGTATAGCCCCACACGGCTCGCTGAAAATCACGGTTTCCGGTGATGTACAGCTCCTCAGATAGCTTTACTTTTGTACAAACGTAAATTATCCTATTATTCTTATCTTTAGTATGAACAAAAGTAAAGCAACGACAGCCCTGAAATCGCTGCTGGTTTCAGGCTGTGCCCTTTTTGTGTGGGGCATGACACCCGTATTTTTAGCCTCCACCCTTACCTCGTGCGAAAAATTAGAGGATATTTTAGGAGGTGGTGATGAAGATGAAGACGACGAAAACGGAGACGGAAGCAGCTCAGGCAATCTGAACGGAGTGGGTACTACCGACGGAGCGGCTCCCTATTTCAATCTGGAAACGACCCGCATCGAATTGCCTGCCGTAAGAGACGGAGAAGGCATACAGGTGAAATGCCAGACCAACATCATGAGCATGCGCTATGTGCTGGAGAAATTCAAGAAATTCAGCGAAGGTGAACTGACTGAACAGGAGGACTATTCGTTCATCCTGGAAAATCCGGAGTATTCATTCTACGGCGAAGAGTACCTGCAGTATTACACCAACTACTCCAGCGAGAAACAGACCGACAACCTGCTGATTTATGCCACCGACAAAGACAGTCTGCTGGCCACCATCCCCATCGAACAGGCGGCTGCCCCTCATATCAGCGTGACCAAGGCAGATGCAGGTGTCAATGAAATCACACTGACACTAGAAGGACAGAACGACGCCCGTTTCTATTCCACCTACATCTCAACCGACAGCATCCCCTTGTTCGAAGTCATTCAGGATTTGAAGAACGGAGGCTCAGGACTTCCTTTTGAATACCTCTTCGACCTTCAAAGCCAGCCTACGTGTACCTTCTCCGGACTGACAGAAGCAACCAAATACTACATCTACCTGCAAGGCGGTACGGAACCGGGGCCCTTGTGCGGAGTTTCACTGTACACCGTCACTACTGCCATGCGCGGCAAGGAAGATGCGCTGATTCTGAAATACGTATTGAACAACCTGAACAACCGCACGGTGTACCTTCCGTTTGAAGGACGGGTGAAAGGTGTCATCGACTGGGGCGACGGGGTAACCGAGGTGCTCGACAAGTCATACGTATATTCGGCCGACCTGTCACACGTTTATGCCCAAGGTGCTGAATCGACGGTAGAAGTAGCCTTCAAGGGTACGGTAGAATCTCTGACAACCAACAGCACGACCAAAGGAGAAATCCTCAAGAGTTCACTCATCGGCATCACACAATGGGGTACGCCCGAACTGAAAACACTGAGACTGGAGGATGTTACTGCACTGACCCAGCTGGCTGCCGACACCAAGGGAGCACTGTCTGCCATCACGGACTTCACCTCCTGCTTTGAAGACTGTACGGGACTGACCAACCTCCCCGAAGACCTGTTTGCCATGGCAACCGGTGCCCAAACGTTCGACAGAGCCTTCCTGGGCTGTACGGGACTGACTTCACTTCCGCTCAATCTCTTCGCCCAGAATTCCAGTGCCCGCAACTTTAACGCTACCTTCTCCGGCTGCACAGGACTGCTCTATCTGCCCGAAGACCTCTTTGCAAGCAACAAAGACATCTATGTCATGAACGATGTGTTCAGCGGATGTGAAAACCTGAAAGAGATTCCGGCCGGACTGTTCCGTAACAATACCCGTTTAGGATACATACAATGTGGCTTCTCAGGATGCAGCTCACTCACCAGTCTGCCCGAAGGACTGTTTGCCAACTGTCCGGGCATACAGAGTGTGTCAGAAATCAACTCCGTCATGGATGCCTACGGTCTTTTCTCGAATTGCACCTCATTGACCGAAATTCCGGAAGACTTGTTTGCCAGCATGACCAAGGTTACCAGATTAGATGGCATATTCAAGGGATGTACCTCCCTCCGCGAGATTCCCGAAAAGCTGTTTGCAAACAACACACAGGTGATTTCCATGTGGGAAGCCTTTGCCGGATGCAAGAGTCTGCAACGCATTCCTGCCGGACTGTTCGACTCCATGCGCACCCTGCAAGCAGTCCGACTCTTGTTCAAGAATTGCAGTTCGCTCACCGGCGAATCGCCCTACACCCTGATAAACGGGGAAAAGGTACATTTGTATGAGCGCAAGGATTACCCGAATGAATTCCTTGAAATCACCAGCCACACCAGCGCGTTCAACAACTGCACGAACCTGACCGACTATGAATCCATTCCAAACAACTGGAGATAAACGAGTCCCGATTTTTGCATAATTATCCTTCCCCTGCCAAAGCAAGATAAAAAACAAAGGCCTGGCAGGGGATTTTTCATGCCTCAATTTCCGATTCTCTATTTTTTATGCTAACTTTGAGAATCCAACCTTTATCAAAAAAACTATGTTACTCAGAATTTTAGGTTATCTCTGTCAGCTGTGTTGCATTATTGGCCTTTATTATGGGCTCAAAAGCCAGGAAGCGTTTCTGCAATACACCGTTTGCATACTGGCCATACTGATTCTCTTACAGCGTATATTCATTGACTTATTCTGGAAAAAAGAAAACACTTAATACTTTATTCCTCATGCACACAAAACGACTCACCGACATTCTGCTGGTATTCCTCTGCATCTTCTGCTTCACCAGCTGCGACCACGACGACGTAAATTTTCCAACTTTCACATTCAATGAAAACGGAGAATGTGAGCCAGCGTCTCTCACCCCCATTTCTTCCGCCCGCTTCGAAGAAGCCGTGGTGGGATACGGCTGGAAGCACGTCCACACCTACGAAATCAATCCCGACGGCACTTGCCAGACGCAGGATTATTACCAAGACATGACAGGTACAGGCCCTACCCAATATTACGTGGAAAGCAACTCTTCCCTGAAGAAATACATGTACATTGATGCCTATCCTGCATGGGGATTCCGGACAGTCACTTATACCTTCTCGGATGGAAACCGACTGCTCAGCAACCAGAACACAGTGTTTCAGATACTTTCTGTTAACGGCAACACAATGGAAATACTCGACCAGCTGGGGGTACGGGCAGGCGGAACCGAAATCTACGGTTATTCCATCTACCAGCGAATGACGAATCAGGAAGTGGAAGAGGTGCAGAAAACATATCACACAGATTTGTCGGACGTTCACGAACTGACCGTATCGGTACAGGAAAATCCGCTCATCATCTCCGGAAAAGAAACGGAATTCGACGTGCTGAGCAGCAACGGTCCTTTCACTTTCAAACCAGCCAGAGAAGGCAGTTGTGAAATCACTTCACAAGGGAATCACGTCAAGGTCAAGCTGCTGAGCAACGGAGTATATCTCACAGGCTACGACCGTCTGCGTCATTGTGAGGTGGTCATCTTCTCTACCGACGAGGAACTGGAACCCGAAGGTACGGATATCTATGACTTCACGTACACGGAAATCACTGTCAATCAAGAAAAGAAGCTCTTTGCACCCGATGGCCACGAAATCTCCTACGACCTCGGCAGCATGGAAGTCACCCCGCGCAAGGAATACACCGGAAGTATCCTGAGCCAGTATGCTCCCGTAGCCCTGCTTGCCGTGGACACAAACGGACAGGCACGCTATCTGCGCATGAACAGCGGCAAAATCAGCTTCAAGGACCTTCTTCCGCAAGAAGTGCTCGACCAACTGACGGAAGGTACAGACGGAGCCTCTCTCACCTACAAGTTGGAGCTGATTACGCCCGACTGCGAGGTGTTCCAGGTTCTGCCTTTCAAAATCACCTATAAAAAATAGTGCAAGTTTCATGAAACTAATCCGCCTGCTTCCCATATTGCTTCTCATCGGACTCTCCTGCCTGACGAGTTGCCAGAAAGAAGAAATTCCGTCTGCCGACAACGAGCGGACACTCTTCATGTACCTGCCGTGGTCTACCAACCTGACGAACTATTTCTACCAGAATATCGACGATATGGAAGACGCCATCTCCCGCAGAGGGCTGGACAAGGAACGGGTGCTCGTCTTTCTGTCCACCAGTTCCACGGAGGCAAAACTGTTTGAAATCACGGTCAACAACGGTACCTGCACCCGGCAGATACTGAAAGAATATACCCGTCCCACATTTACGACCGAGGAAGGTCTCACGGGCATTCTGAAAGACGAAAAGAACTGCGACCTGATTTACGGCCGCCAGCGATACGTTCCAGCCGCAAGGCTATGCGCTGTGCTTTCATCCCGACCTGATTCGCGGCACCAACCTCGGACGCACTATCAAGGAATACACGTTCTTCTCGTATGAAGTAAACGAAGCCTTGCATCTCTCGGAACGGGAACGACACACCTTCATCGACTGCCTGCAGAACATTCAGGAGGAATTGCAACATAGTGTGGACAGGATGAGCAAACGGCTGATTGCCAACCACATCGAGTTGCTGCTCAACTATTGCCTACGCTTCTACGAAAGGCAGTTCATCACCCGTCAGGATGCCCACCACGACATTCTAACCCGTTTCGAAACATTCCTGGACCAATATTTCACGGGAGACAATGCCGCACAAAAGGGATTGCCCAGCGTGAAACACTGCGCAAGCGAAGATAGCCTATCAACTCGGTTTCCAGTATCCGCAGCACTTCACTCGTGTATTCAAGAAAGCCACCGGAATGACTCCAAATGAATACCGGAGCAAAGCGGAGTATAAATAATACAATATTTTTCATCCGCCATAAGAAAGAGAAAGCACAGAATTCATTACATTTGCAGAAACCAAACCCGATATTTATGAATCGCAGACTACTATCCGTCACCGTGTTTCTGGCACTGATGCTGACTTCCCTGCTGGCCGGACGCCATAACTACCACGTGACACGAAACGAAATAACAGCCGACCTGAATCAGGCACTGGCACTGACTTTACTGGAAAAGAAGGAGCCCATTGTGACACAAGACACGATACGGGCATACAAGCAGCTCCGGCGTACTTCGGGCGGACAGGTACTGATTGTCGTGTCCGATGAACGGTTCTGCCGACACCTGAAGAACCGGCGACTGAAGGCAACCTCTTTCCTCACGTTCGATGTGGTGGACAAGGAGTATCAGGGCGGTTCGACGGATGAACAGGCCATCTACAGCGATACACTGATGATAAGAAACGAACACGCAGGCGAGACACTGGCCCTGAAAGGCTATACCCGTCTGTCGGCAGCGGCTGTATTCGGCATGTCCGACCAGCGCTTGCCTGCCGGACTGATGGCAGCGGCTATCCTCTGGGCCATCGGCTCGATGCTGTACTTACGGAAAAGAGAGAAAGAGAATCTGGTGCTGCAACCCGTCGGAGGATGCGGACAACCGGCTGAAGATGGTACACAATCTGCCGAAGATTTCGGGGGACTGACGTATTCGGATGCAGACGACCGTTTCTACGGCGCCGACCACACGCCTATCCGCTTCACCCCCATGCAACAGCAACTGATGCGGCTGTTCTGGCAGTCACCTTCCCACTCCATATCGAAAGAGGAAATCTGTGCGACACTCTGGCCCAAGAAAGACGATGCCAACGATACGCTCTACACCCTTATCCGCCGGCTGAAACCCATCGTAGAGGAGCATACACGACTGAAAATAGTGGCCGACAGAGGACGAAACTATTCCTTGGAAATCAACGAATTGAAAAGCTGACAGCGAATTGTCAGCCAAATGTCAGCGTCGGTTTTTGACGCCTTCGTAACGCCCTCTTACTTTTGTTCCTGAAATTTACACACAGGAACAAATGAACACACTCAAATTACTTTTCCAGCAGGAGACCGAAAGCCGGCTTCTGCTGACCGTCTCCCGATTTCTGGCCAGCATCTTTCTTCTTTTATTGTTGGCCCTCCCCACTCTGGCACAAGAAGTGGAACCCACCGTGGAACTAGGCGAAGTGGAAGTCAAGGCCGACCGGATTATCCACAAAACCGACGGCCTGCTACTCTATCCCTCCGAACAGCAGAAAGCTTCTTCCCGCTCGGGCTACAGTCTGCTCCAGCAACTCACCTTACCAAATATCCGTGTGGATGAGGTGGGCCACAGCATCTCGGCCATCGACCAGCGGGGAAGTGTACAGATTCGCATCAACGGCATCATTGCGGACAAGGCAGAGATGCTGTCGCTCGACCCGAAGAGCATCCGCAAGATTGACTTCATCGACAACCCTGGTGTGCGTTATGGCGACGGCATTGCCTACGTCATTGACATCACTACCCGACGGGCAGACAACGGATATACTTTAGGAACCTCGCTCACCCAGGCACTGACTACCCGCGACGGCGATTACACAGTATACGGCAAATGGAACACGGAAAAGAGTGAGCTGTCGCTGAACTACAGCTTCGGCTACCGGGATTTTAAAGGAATACGGACGGAAGAAACCGCGCACTACCACCTGAACGACGGCTCCATTTATACCATCCAGCGCAACGACCTCGCCTCGCGCAACCGGAGTCTGAGCAACCAGATGAAACTGACCTACAACCTGGCCGACTCCAGCCGCTATGTGTTTCAGGCTTCACTGAGCGGCGACTTCAGTCACGTGCCGGGTGATTTCAGTCAGAAACAGATTGTGGACGGGACACAGACGTACACCGCCCTCGAACAGCAACAAAGCCAGAGCAGCAGTCCGGTGCTCGACCTCTACTACTTCCAGCAGTTCTCCCCCCGGCAGTCGCTTACCCTCAATGCCGTGGGCACATACATCGGCACCCGCTCCTCCGACAGCTACGACGAAGGTTCGCCCTACCGTTACGACGTGGACGGACGCACTTACTCCCTGCTGAGCGAGGCCATATACGAAAACCGGTTGAAGCCCTTCACCCTTTCTGCCAGCCTCAACTACAGCCAGAAATACACAAACAATGAATATACGGGCGATGTTTCTTCCGTTACCCCCATGCACCACAACCGCGTGTACCTGTTTTCGGAAATCAAGGGAGCGTGGGGCAAGCTCCGCTACTCGGCAGGCATCGGAGGCAGCTACCTGCACTACCGCCAGCAAGCCCATTCGTACGATTACTGGAGTTTCTGTCCGAAAGCAGCCCTGAGTTACAACTTCACCCACTCTCTGCAACTGAGTTACAATTTCCAGCTGAACGAACGCACCTCACGGGTAGCCATGATCAGCGATGCCGCCATCCGCACCAACCGCATGGAATGGACCGTAGGCAGTCCCGACCTCAAGCCCAACCGGGAGACGTATCACACCCTCCGGCTGTCGTACAACGACTCCCGTCTGCAAATCAATCTGCAAGGCTTCTACAAGAAATGTCCTCACCCCAACATGGCGGTGTACGAACGCACGTCCGACGACCGGTTCATCTACACCCAGCGCAACCAGAAAGAGATTGATGCCCTGCACGCCATGGCCTACGCAAGCTACTGGCTGATGCCGGAAAAGCTCTCCGTCACGGCCTACGGGGGACTGTTCCGCTGCTTCAACTTCGGCCAGGACTACACGCACTGCTACACGTCTTACTTCTTCACAGGGGCCGTCAACGCCTACCTGGGCAACCTCTCCCTCCATGCCTACGCCGACAACGGTTCCCGCTTTCTGGAAGGGGAAACCAAAGGCTACAGCGGAGGCGACATCGCCCTGAAGGCCGCCTACAGCTACAAAGACTGGCAGTTTGCCCTTATCTGGCAACAGCCCTTTCAACACAAATACAAAATGTTCGAATCGGAAGTCCTGAACCGGAACCTCCAGAAAACCACTGCCCTCTACAGTAGCGACGCCTGCAACCTCGTCAACCTGACCGTGACGTGGCGCCTGACCAAAGGACGCAAGTTCCGCGACGTCGACCGCTCCATCCAGCTGAAGGACAAGGATACAGGGATTATCCGATGAAAAGATGCTCAGGCGGGAACATTTGCCCTCCTGAGCATCCTTTTGAGGAGAACCGCATGGGAGATAAAAACCATCCGCCCCTACAGGCTAGAACTTATAGCCCAACATGATAAAGACAGAATGTGTGCGCTGCTTTTCTCCCTTCTCGAATTTCTCATAAGCATGGTGTGCATGAGGATTCCCATCCAAAAGATAATAATTAGAGCAATTATACCCCAAGGAAAGGACCAAACGGTCTATAATTGCCGTCACGCCGACCGCCCCGCTCCAATACAGCCAACCAGAATCTTTTGCCCCTCTGGCGGGAGGTGACAGAATGACTCCCGGCAAAGCAAACAAATGAAAATCCAAGTCCTGCGATTCCAGATGCCACAACGAGGGCGTACGCAATAATAAGGATGGCTTGAAAATAAATCGGGCACAATAATCGTCCTCATAAAAAGAATCGCCTTCCCTTCTGCCCCAATCAGACCATTCCTTAATTTCTGAATCAAAACCGACAGAAGCTCCTATACCTACATAAGAAACCGGCAGCCAATGAACGCCTCCCATAAATTCCCAGCCGTTAGTGTTCAGTCCTCCGGCAAAATTCATTTCCCATTTATAATTTTCCTCATATTGCCGGTGAGGGTTCTCACTCTTTTTTTGTGCAAAGCAAAATGACTGGCACATGCACATAATAAATACCGTCAAGTCTTTAGTTCTCATAATTTCGGTTTAAATAGTTCGTGATGCCCGCCTTCTTTCCAAGGTGCCCCAATTTTCAGTCTAGTCTTGCTTGGAGAACAGATTCTCCTGATGTGGCAATAAAAATAGTTACAAAAATCAATGTACCCTCTCTTCCAGCGTTTTTTTTCATATTAATAACAAATTCTCGTCGGCCTGGCCGTGACGTAACACCTGTCCAGAGGACGCAAGTTCCACGACGTCGACCGTTCCATCCAGCTGAAGGACAAGGATACGGGGATTATCCGATGAAAAAAGAAAATTCTCAGGTAAGTATTCCGCTTGCCTGAGAATTTTTCAATGAGCTGCACGCTGTAACCACCGGTTGCAACTGCTCCCCAATACGATGCCAAGGAACACGCTCACCATGGTACACCAATCATCGGCAAGGCCCATCCATTGTGTAACAAACAGACTGAGGCTGCACACTACGGCTGTGACCACCAAGCTCCACAATAACGGTTTTATTTTCATCGGCATTTGTTTTGATTACAACCGTAAAGATACGAAAAATCGCTTAAGCAACAACTTTGTGAAAGGGAAATAATTATTTTGATGAACTTATTTTCCTGTATCACTCCGATAGGATCAGGGAACCTTGGCGGCACGCTCGAAAGTAATCGGGAAGGCATACCTCACCTTCTCCGGCTTTCCGCTCTGTCTGCCCGGTTTCCATTTCGGCATCAGTTTCACTACCCGAAGAGCCTCTTCGTCCAATGCCGGATTCAGCCCCCGCAGCACCACCGGATGAAGAATGTTTCCTTCCTCATCCACCACAAACTGCACGATGACCCGAGGAATTCCAATCGTTTCAGGCACAAGCGCCTTGTCATAGTTCAGGTTGTTCCGAATAAAATCCATCAAGGCCGACATGCCCCCGGGAAACTCCGGCATCTCCTCTACCACATCATACGCAATATCCATATCCTTTTCCTCAGCCACTTCCTGCAAAGGCTGTGACGAAGGTTCCTTGTCCGCAGCATCCCGCTCTTCCACCTTGTGGCCAATCCGGAATTCCGCCGCAAAATACCAGCCGCGATAATTATCCCCGATATCCATTTCCTTCACCACACGATAGACGCCGGGCGTAAGCATACGAAGTGACGGATACAAACTGGCAGGAAAAGGATAAATCTTATTGGATGAAAGAATACGTCCTTCAAGTGTCCAAACCCTTACTCCAGGCAAAAACAACCATTTTTCCCCTTCCTTCCGAAGCACCCAGTACGGCGACCCCATCGAGATGCTCTGTCCGCTCCGGTTCACGATTCTCACTGCCACGGATTCCGTATTTGGCGGATACACCGCCTTCTCCGTGTACATCTTGATGCCGAAAGTATCCGTGTACATCGGTTGGGTGAAATAAGTAGCCACATCCTCTTTCCTGTCGTTCACCACGATTGCCGCATAATTCAGCACCTTCTGCCGGAACTCTTTCTGTAACGCCTCCGAATTCACCATCCACGACATATACAACGTGTCATTGTCATGGAATCCCCAAGAATTCAGGTTTTCTATGACACGGTTCTTGGGATGCTTCTCCCCGTACCGGCTAATTTTGTCGAGCAGTTTCCGGTGCTGAGCCTTGGATACGAGTTCAAACTCCGCGTATGCCGTACGTGTATTCCGGTTGAATGATTTGTAAATGCGATACCTGCCGGGGCGGTTCTTGTCCGTATAGAAGTGAATGACCTGCTGGTGTGTAGGGTTATCGTGCGTTAACACCCACAACACATCGTTGATTATCGGACTGGTAGGCTGAGGTTCCCATTGCTTTTCTGCTTCGTTGTAATATGCCAGACTGTACCCTTCCCCACTGTCATATTCCCGGTTCGCACGACTGGTAATGATGACCTTGACCTTGGTAGTCGCCACAGGATAACAATCATATTCCGTACGCATGGAAAGCGAATCCTCAGAAAGAGGAAGGCCGACAGGAATATCCCGTGCCATCGGTTCCAATATCATCGACCGCGGTTGAGACGGATTGTCTGCCGAAGTTTCCGTATCCGGCTCCTCTGCTGCAAGCGTGTCGACCGTTACTTCCGGACTCTGTACTGCCGGAGGAGTCTCCTTTACCAAAGCATCATCCGGTTGTACCTTACGCTTGCCCGTGCAGCCGACACACATCATGTAGACCACCGCCACAAACAGTTGAAAAAATGTATTTGTTTTCATAGGCTATTGGGATAATTAGAATCACATCGCCCGATTGCCCTGTGGCTTTGAGCGTCAGCATCACGCCACACAACAGAAGAAGCAACATCACTTTCTTCATACGTATCTGATTGTTAGGTAAATCTAGTTCTTAAAGATACGGAAAAGAAACGGCTTTTCAAAGTTGGGAAAGGAATTAGAAAAACGAAGTCCTGTTTTCCGGGAAATACCGGTTTTATTTTTACGTCTCCCGACCCTGAACCGTATGTTTTCCAAGGCAGAAACGTATGGTTCCGCACCGAAGAACATACGTTTCCTTTGTGGAAAACATAGAAAACTCCTTGAAGAAGTGGAGTCTTCCCCAAAGCGTTTTGACATTCGGTTAAAACAAAATAGAAATGTAAATCTGTATCGTTTTTTTCATATATTTGCTTTCACACCATAAAACGACCTTTATGACCAAAAAAATCATCACACTGCTATCAACCGCCTTGCTGTTCTGCAATAGCCTTTTTGCCCAGTCATCCGGCACAGACACCTTTCAGTTAGAAAAAAATACGAACGGGCATTATATTTTTAAGACGAAAATCAATCATCAGCTCATGGCAACAATCCTTCTGGAATCAGGTATCCATGTAATGTTAATAGATTCTCTTTATGCTTTTGAAAACAACCGGCACCTCAACCTGGATTTTGTCAAAACCAAAAGATATGAAAGGATGAATCTGGGAGGCAGAAAATACAAAATAACGCACAAGACGACAGGAACCATACAACTGGGCGATAATGCGGAATACAGCGGCGAAATATTTGTACTGTCAAATTATCAGTCGGGCCACGACATGGCCATTCCCATACAACGCATCAGCCACTCTAACGACGGGGCCCATATCATAAAATTAGATATGAAAAATTACAGGCTTCAGGTTTTGAACAGAAAACTATTCAGTTCGGAATCCACAAATTACAGCACCGTCGCCATCAATTACGACACTTACCAGAACATGCCTGCCGTAAGAACAGACCTGTGTTTCAAGCAAAAGGGTAAAAGATATACTCTCTCAGGAAATTTTGTGCTGGACTTAGGGAACGCATCCTTCCTTTTCCTGATGAAACAGAATCCTGCCGTTCAGGATTTTTTGAAAAACAATACGGAACTCAAGATACAGACAGCTTATAACAAGAAAGGAGTGCCTGTTGGAGAAGCCATAGTTGCAGAGCAAGCCAATTTCTGCAAGAAGAGTTTTAAGCAACAAATCATTGCCATCACCCCTGCATTGCCTAAATTTACCACCGAAGGATGTATCGGCCTGAAATTCTTTGACGGTTCAATATCCGTATTTGATTTTGACAAACATGAATTTCATTTTCAATGAATCTCAATTATGGATACAAGAAATACAATATTACTTTCACTGGTTCTTTTATGCATGCTCATCTCCCCAGCCAGCAGTCAGACACCGCACAGAGAAAACGGATGGTATCGTATAGAAAAAAGCGATACATTATCCACAATGCCTATTGTGACAGTGAAAGATTTCGTCGGATTACAGCTTGAAAAAGATATGAAAGGCGCTTATGTTATTACCGGGCGAATAAGTAAACATAAACGTCACAAATGGGCAACAGAGACAGGAAGAGCCATCAGCCGGCAGTTTGCTTTCGTACTTAACGATTCCATCATTAGCACTCCACATGTTATCACTCAAATCGATGACGGAAGTTTTATGATTTCCTCCTTATTTGACAAGGCCTTACCTGCCATTTACCCAAAGCTGGTAAAGGAAAAATCCGATTCCATTGATGCGATTTTCAGCGGATGGGAAAAAGATTCCCTGTATTACACCTGGACTCCGGCACAACAAGATTCCCTGAAAATGACCATGGATTACTGGGAGGCTAAGGCATGGATAGATTTAAGTACCCGGCCTGAAGAACACCTCTGGTACAGCATACAAGATTCCACAGAATACAAAAAACGGGAAGAAGCGCTCATCAAGGAACTGGAACAGCCAAATTTCAACAGTCATGCATCCGACTATATGAAATCCCAAGCTTATCAGGATTTCAAACAGTACATAAACAATCACCCGGAATACATTGCCCTGTTGTGCCAAGGTTTTCTCTTCAAGGACATCAAAGGACTGCATGGTTACCTGATAGATGACATTATCCAGTCAAGGTATCCCTCTGCCCCAAGCATCAGAACGTACGTAGATAAGACCACCAACGTGGATGATGAAAAATTAGCCGTTTATCAGTGGCAACGGAAAGTCTGGTTTCTAATGAACGAGGAAAAAGAAACGTTTCTTGATCAAATTGATAAAGTATGGAAATAACATTATGTGTAATAATCTCAAGAGAAATTTCTACTTTTAGTATCCATTCAGATGCTGTCAGTGCATTTGAGAGTTTATTATCAAATGGGCTGCTTAGATTAAAAACGGATCTAGTTGAAAGTTTATGCATAGCATTTATATGTGTGTCACCTCCGTTCAGCAAGTTCTTTAAAGTTCATCGTCCTAAATATTATGAGGATAAAACTTTGAAATGTAAGGGTTCTGTAACTCCTGAGGTAAGAATGTATAAGTGTCTCACGGCAGATTTTGTGGTGGATTTCGAAGGTTATTTTAAGCTGAAAACGAAAGAAGAATGTCTCAAATTTTTAGCCCTTTCATTTGTGAACTTTTTAAACGACTTAAAATATCCGGGGAAACTGAAGAAATTCGAAAAAGATAAATTACTTCAGACAGTAAAAAACACCTTTATAGAAAATTCCATCATATCAGCGCATGATGACATATAGTTCATAAGAAGCTTATAGAATTGCTTTTACATACAAAATATCGCAGTAACTAATGTCCGCTTATTGGAACAACTAATCATATACTATTTGAATATCTCTATGAATTGCTCCCAAAAAGACTTTTCAGGAATGCCCGAAGTACAGAAATGAGCTTCTTTTAATCTTATTATTCTTTTATCTTTCATATTGAAAGCAACCAACCAGATAAAAAGAAGATAGTTGATCAAGCCATTTCCATATATCACTGGCCATAACTTTATCTTTGAAAAATAGCCCAAATTGTTTCCCGGCAAAATCGGAAGCACTTTGAAACAATCTGTCATGAGATGCATAATCTATAAAAAACTGGGCTCCATTCTTACCCCAAAGTTCTGTGTAAAAAACGGGGATGTTTCTTTTCTGTACGGAATCCTCCCATAATGGCAGGCATTCGAAGATAATACGATATTGTTTTGAAAAGATTTTATCAATCCTTAATCCCCACAAAACGATATCAACCTTCATATATAAAGTAGAAGGTGTATAAGGAGATAAAATAGGAAATCTCTCTTGCCAGTCGTCAATTATTTCTTTTTCTACCATGATTGTTTTTAGTTCTATCATTCTTTCTGAAGAAAACTCTAATTTAGAGCACTTCTTCGCTTATTTTTTGTATATTTGTTCATTATCCAATTACATATCTTGCCTTAAACCATATGGAAAATTTCAGACTTAAAAACAGATGGATTTATGGGGGCTACATTATCCTGTGGTGGCTCCTCGGAGGACTGATTTTTTATTGCATCCTGAATATGATTACCCAAGTCCCTAAAGAAGATGCAAGTTTCCTGTATCCTTACTCATCCTATATGCTGAGCGGGATTCTCATCGGCTGGATGCACAGTCGCACTTATTACGCTGTAAGGAACGACATACTGCAACTGCGAACTCCACACCTCCTTTTGAAAACAGTAGTTTTACAGGATATCATAAAAACAGACCATTATGCCTCCACTAAGTTCGACGTGATTCATGGATGGTATAACGTATGCCTTACTCTTCAGAAAGGAAAGAAAGTCTATTTATATGCAAAGGATGAGAAAAAGCTAATCGCATTATTAGAAGAAAGAAACAATGCGACAGCTTTTATAAACGATTAATCTAAAAGACATCACGAACTCCACAGCCTTATTCCGCAAAGGCCGGAACAGGAAGATGCATGCCTGCCATTACCAGTCCGTTTTCACGGGCATATTGCAGGTAGTATTTGCGGCTTTTTATGGCTCCGGTCTTATCCATGTCATACTGCGCACAGATTTCGGGATGATCTTTCTGCAAGGCATACCCGTGAAACAAATCACCAATTACCAGCAGCTTGCCCACCTTATAAACGGTATGCCCCGGTGTATGTCCCATTGCCTCCATTGGAAGTATATTTCCGGGAAGCGTATCTCCAAAAGCAAAAAGATGCAGACGGTCTTTATAGGCATTCATCGTGGTCTCTACCTGTGCCCTTTTGTCGGCCGGCATTTTCATCCAGGCATCGTATTCTGCCTTCGAAGCATATACCTCAGCTTTGGAGAATACCGCCTTACCGTCCTTCAGCATTCCGCCGATATGGTCGCCATGAAAATGGGTAAGAAACAAACAGTCTATATCTTCAGGCTTTACGTTCAACGATTTCAAGCCCTCCATCATCCGACTATCAGGAGCACCGACACCGGTATCGAAAAGCATCCGCTTGCCATCACATTCAATCAAAAACGTACTGACGGAAGCCGGTATGCCCTCTTGAAAAGAAAGGCTGTCCATCAGCGCATCTGTCGCATCCGGAAAGAGAGTACGCGGCATCAACCGTGGACTGGCATTGTCACGAATCCATGTCACCTTCATACCGTCCAGCGTCAACGTGGCCAACAAGCTGTCTTTCTGTAACTTTACCTGAGTACATACGGTCCTTGTCGTATCTGCATCCATATCTTTCTCTGCTTTCTGTTTATTCTGCCCTCCGCAACCCAAAAACAAGAAGGCTGATAACACGGCGGCACCCGTCATCACATAATTTTTCATACGTATTTGTTTTGTAGTTTCTCATTATTTTCTTGTCAAAACGCTTTCCAGTTCTGCTCTTACCGGATATAGTTTGCTCATAACCACTGGATTTTGATCCTACTGCGAATGTAGCAATTTTAAACAAACATTCAAACAAAGAATACGAAATTGAAAATCAGGCTGGGAATCATGTTCTTTTGAGAGAATCTTTTATCTTTGTAAAAAATTATCCTTTCATCTAATCTGAAGAAGCATTATGCCATCTAATTTTATCATATTACTCACGGTATTGTTTATCTGTTTTTCAGGTAATTTACATCCCATTGGAGCTCAAACCTGCACAAAAACGGATTCCCTGCTGGCACGGGCCTACCAAAGAGATCAGGATATCCGGTTGAAGTTCATGAAGCTTACGCAACACCTGAATAACGAAAATCTTAATCAAACCCCAACTACCGTCATTGATTCGCTCGTAGAGCTGAAAGTGCAGATGGAAGCTATTGACCAACAGAATCAGCACCTTCTGGCTTCTTTATTACAAAACGGATTTCCCAAGGGATTGTCACCACAATCCTACAAAACAATATGGCTAATTGTAGACCACGCTGATTTGAAACTACAGACTCTTTATTTACCCCTAATGCAAGAAGCTGTCACCAAAGGACTCATCAGTGCCAGTAATTACGCCACCCTGACAGACCGTATCCGAATGAAAGAAGGGAAACCTCAGATTTACGGCACGCAGTCATACGCCGTTACGATAGATGCACAACAAATTACCTACATCTGGCCGGTAGAAGAGCCGGAAAGGCTGAACGATCTTCGCAAGGAAATCGGAGTAGGAAGTATTGAAGAATATATACAATTACTCAAAACAACCACAGGCAGCAAAGTGATTTATCAGCCGGACCTGACCATCGAGCAAATGCGGGAAAAAGGACTGCTGGACGCTTATCCATTCCAGAAAGAATAACTTTACAGACAGTTACCATATAAACAAATTACATCTGGAGATTCAATACGATAGCATATTCACTTAAAAAAGAATTGAACTATGAGCGTACACAGAATGATAAACAACATTTTTAAAGTTCTTCTTAATCTCCTGCTCTTCATGATGGCTGGGGTAGCAATCATGAATGTATTTATGAGCAACTGCACAACAGGAGAAATCTGCTATCAGCTACTGATAGCCATTCTATGTATCGCAACGATTTTCTGCAAGAAATACAGATATATCGGTTTGTCCATCATCTTGGTATTGATGTTTATTGCTTATCTTGTCACTAAATAATAACCGTAATGGGAACATTAGGATGCATCCACGACATGATGCGGAGGGACAAAGAAAACAGGGAACTCCGTCGGCGCAACCGGGAGCGTATGAAAGAAACGCGCCGGCGAATGACCGAATGCCGGCACACGGAACTTCCACCAACTCTTTCCGTGGAAAAACTGGAGGAGATAAAGAAACAGACACAAGAAAAAGAACAAGCCGACCAAAACCATGCCTTCAGAATCAAACTGATTGTAGGGTTAGTCATGCTTGTCCTTCTTCTATTATGCGGATTCTTGCTCTGAAGCTTCGTACACGTGTTTTTCAAATCTGCCTAACACAAAAGTTTTTTCAGGCTTTCAGCCGAAGCGTAAAGCAACTACCCTTACCTATCTCGCTTTCCACGGTCAACGTACCGCCATGTGCTTCTACGAAATCGCGTGAGATGGAAAGTCCAAGTCCGCTGCCCTGCACCTTAGTACCCGGCACCCGGAAATAATGTTCAAAAATACTATTGTGATAGCGTGGGTCAATACCCTTTCCGAAATCGCGTACATACATTTCAATTTCCTTGTTTTCATTCACCTGTCGTGCGCCAATGATAACCCGACTGTTTTCTGAAGAATAACGAATGGCATTGCTCAGCAAGTTGGTCAGCACCCATGCTATCTTTTCACTGTCTACAAAGAGCTTACCAATCTTGTCTTCCGGATATTCCACCTCAATCTGAATACCAAACTTCTCTGCCTGCACCCGATTAGCCTTGATAGCATATTCTATCAGTTCAATTGGCTTGGTTATCTTCGGTTTCAGTTGCAGTTTGCCACTTTCCACCTGTGTCATGTTCAGTAATTCACCCGTAATACTCAGCAAACGTTCGCTGTTTTCCCTGATACTGTTCGAAAGCTCCTCCTGCTCCGGATTCAGATGTCCCACTCGTTTGTCTTCCAACAATTGCAGACTCATCATGATGGCAGAAATCGGTGTTTTCAGTTCATGCGAGATAGTAGAGATAAACGTGGTTTTTGCCGTATCCAGTTCTTGAAACTCAGTGATGTTTTTCAGCAGCACTACATTGCCTCTCTTCTCCATTGTCACCCCGTCTGTTCCCGGCATCGTGATGTCCATGTACTTCACCTGAAAATAACTTTCCTTATTGTCGGCATAGATTTTCAGCGGCTCCTTCTTCACCTTTCCACCCTCTTCTATCAACCCTCTTACCAGACGGCGCAGCAAGTCGTTGCTCATGGCTATTTCCTGAGCCGACTTCCGGATGACGTTTTCCCGCTTCAGATTCAGCACATTCAGTGCCTCATAATTGATAAAAAGGATATTCATTTCATTGTCCAGTCCGATAATCGGTTCATTAATGGAGTTGATGATAGTTTCCATGTAGCGTTTGGAAGCCATCAGGTCGGACAAGGTACTGTTATGATACTCGTTCAGTCGTCTGGCCATCCGGTTAAAGTTTTTCGAAACTTCCACCAGTTCTTCACCTCCTTTCAAATTCAGAGTCACATCGTAATTATGGTTGGCTATTTCCAAAATGCCATCGGCCAGCTGTTTAATAGGTGAGTTAATAGATGCAGGCAACTTGATGAGCATACCGATACCTATCAAGATGCAAATGCCTCCGATTACCGTAATCCATATCAAGGCCCGGTTCAATCCCGGACCGGCAGCCGGGCTATCCGGTTCCGTAGCCGTCAGAATCTGCAGATTAGCCACAGAGAGTGCTACCAGCAGCACAATCATAGATACCAGCACGCCTATCGTAAGCGCGATTTTTGCTTTAATATTCATACCATTCATTTTCATTGAATTTTATGCAATTATAATCAAATCTATTTTCATCTCGGCCAAAGCCTGCAAAAACTTTTTGTATTTCCCTATCTGAAAGATGGTCTGAGGCATTTTAAAGGCAGGATGCCCCATGCAGATGGTCGTAATCTGTTTTTCCCTGCAGGTTTCTATGATGGCTTCAGTTATACTCTCCGAAAATACCTGCAGCACGTCTCCCCCCAGTTCCGTCACCAGTTTGAAATGATTCAGCAGGTAACGTTGTGAAGCCAGACTGATACGCTCTGTACTCTCACGGGGAGTCTGCACATAAAGTACCGTAAAAGACGTGCTGTAGCGGGAAGCCAGACGGTAAGCCTTGCGGATAATGTGACGCGGAGTATGTTCATTGCTGCTGATACATGCCAGAATACGCTCCCGCCCTGCCAGCTGTGACACTACCGGAAGCACTTCGCTTTCCACTTTTTTCTCCACGCGGAAAGCCACTTCCTTCAAGGCCAGTTCACGAAGTTGCAGAATATTCTCGGTCTTGAAAAAGTGGTGCAGGGCCGTCTGAATTTTCTCCGGACGATATATCTTTCCCGATTTGAGCCGCGCAATCAGTTCCTCGGCCGTGAGGTCAATGTTGACCACCTCATCAGCTTCCTGCAGTACACTGTCGGGCACCCGTTCCTTGACTTCGATGCCGGCAATTTCCTTAACTTCATCGTTCAGGCTCTCAATATGCTGAATGTTAATGGCCGACACCACATTGATGCCCGCATCCAGCAGTTCCATCACATCTTGCCAGCGTTTTTTGTTGCGGCATCCTTCCACATTCGTATGGGCCAGCTCATCTACCACAACCAGTTCCGGATGAAGCTGAAGAATCGTCTCCAGATCCATCTCCTCCAGCTCCTTTCCTTTGTAGAAAATCTTCTTGCGAGGAATTACCGGCAATCCTTCCAACTGCGCCTCCGTGCCGGCACGCCCGTGAGTTTCTACATACCCTATCTGTACGTCAATGCCATTGTCCATCATCTCGTGTGCTTCCTGCAACATCCGGTAGGTTTTCCCCACACCGGCTATCATGCCAATGTATACCTTGAATTTACCACGGCGGGAACGACGGATTAAATCCAGAAAATGCGGTACGTTATGCTCTCTTTCTTCCATTTTTTCGTCAAACTTTTATACAATATAATTTCCAGCCTCATAACCTGTCTATCAATTATCTTCCCAAAATCCACGATAGAACAACAGCAGGATACCAAAAATCTCCAGACGACCGATAAACATCAGTACTGACAATATCCATTTGGCTGCATCGGGTAAGGCAGCCCATGAGAACACGGGACCAAAAGCCCCCAACCCCGGACCTACGTTACCAATAGCCGACACAACCGTACTCATTGCTTCCGTCAGTCCCACTCCAAAGCACATCAGCAGCGTCCAGCCCACAAAAATACAAACCAGATACGTAGCAAAGAAAGTATATACCGTAGCCGATACCTGCGAGGATATTGCTTCTTTATTGACACGCACCGGCAATACGGCACGCGGATGAAGCATCTGCTTGAACTGGTTACGGATGTTTTGGGCAATGATGAGCAAACGCAGGTTCTTGACTCCTCCGCTTGTGGAACCCGTACAACCTCCCGACAGCATGGCAAACAGGAGCAGCATCCAGGTGAATTGAGGCCATAGGTTGTAGTCATCCGTTGCAAACCCGCAAGAGGTATGCGTAGTAGCTACCTGAAACAAGGCTTTGCGGAATGCAGTTTCCAGGTCATAATAATCTGTCACGAATAAAGCTATGGTAATGATTCCCGTCAGTATGCCCACTGATTTGAGGAACCAATGAAGTTCCCTGTCTTTCAGCAAATTTTGATACTTCCCCTTTAGCGCCATATAATACAACGAGAAATTTACGCCGGAAAGAATCATAAAAATAGAAATCACATATTCAATAAACGGAGAATGCCAGTAAGACACACTATCCTGCTTGGTAGAGAATCCGCCTGTAGCCGTGGTGGCAAAAGAGTGACATATTGCATCAAACAAGTTCATTCCTCCACACATCAGCAGAATCGTTTCTACCAGCGTCAGACCTATATAAATCAGCCACAGATAACGGGCCATAATCTTCGCTTTGGGATGAATCTTGTCATGCGTCACGCCGGTAGCCTCCGAAAGGAAAAGCTGTTGGCTGCTACCACTGAAAAGTGGAAGCAACGCGATGGTAAACAACACAATACCCAGTCCTCCAATCCACTGCGTCAGGCTGCGCCAGAACAGCAACCCATAGGGTAATGACTCGATGTCGTCCAGGATGGTCGCTCCTGTAGTGGTGAAACCAGACATGGTCTCAAAAAAAGCATCTGCCACAGAAGGAATGTATCCGCTAAAGTAAAAAGGCAACATCCCCAATGCCGTAAACAACAGCCACGACACACTGACAATGCAGTACCCGTCACGACGACTAATCAGGTTATCGGTTCGTTTGCCCACCAACACCATACTTCCTCCAAGAGCAATATTGATACCCATAGTTTGTACAAAATAAATATAATCAGGTTCTTCATATAAAAGTGAAACCCCGGCACACAAAGCAAACAGTCCAGCTTCGACCAATACCAGCACTCCCAAAATATAAATAATAAGCCGGGTATTTATCAGTCCCTGTTTCCGGCCTTTGCTACGAGGTGCATCGCATTCAAAAATATTATCCATAACCTTTCTTGTTTTTTCCCTTGAACAGACAAATGTCATGCCGTGAAATCAGCCAAAAACATAATCCTATAAGGATCAGGAAAATAACTTCGCATAAAGAGAAAACGCTCTCCAAGCGACCTTCTCATTTTGAGAAAAAACCATCTCATTTCGATAGAGCCCATATCAAAATCCCCCGAATAAAAATCCCCGACACTCCATGTCCGGAATGTCAAGGATACGAACGGACTCATCCGTTTATTTCACCGTGGGGTTTGCTTCCTCCAAAGCCACATTCAGTTTCAATACATTGATTTTTTCTGTTCCAAACAAGCCGAGGAATGGTTTCTCAACCATCTTGTCGACAAGTGCCTTCACGGTCTCCTCACTCATGCCACGTGCTTCGGCCACGCGCTTTACCTGCACGTATGCACAAGCTGGTGTAATGTGCGGATCCAAGCCGGAACCGCTGGCAGTTACCATCTCGGCCGGCACATCCTTACGCTCCAGATAAGGATGATGTACCAAGAAAGAATCTACCCGTGCCTCCACTTCTGCCAGATATGCTTCGTTGGTAGGTCCTTTATTGGAGCCAGCTGACGAATCTGCCTTATAATCGGCAGCCGAAGGGCGTCCCCAGAAATATATATCCTTGGTAAAGGCCTGGCCCACATTGGCCGCGCCTACTACTTTCCCGTTCAGGGTAACCGTTTCTGCGTTTCCTTTTCCCGGACCGAAGAACTGCCCGAAAGCCCATAGTATCAGCACATAACATACAGAGAAAAGAATACAGAATGCAATGGTAATGCGAATTGATTTTATAAAGTTTTTCATAACTGTCCGTTTTTATTAGAAGAATAATCCTACAAATAAGTCAATTAGTTTAATTCCGATGAAAGGCGCGATAAGACCACCCACTCCATAAATCAGCAGGTTGCGGCGAAGCAAGGCACTCGCGCCAATCGGTTTATAAGCCACTCCCTTCAGAGCCAGCGGAATCAGAATCGGAATGATGATGGCGTTGAATATAATGGCAGAAAGGATGGCACTTTCAGGACTGTGCAGCCCCATGATGTTCAGTGGAGCCAGCTGTGGAACGGTCACCATGAACAAAGCCGGGATAATGGCAAAATATTTGGCCACGTCGTTGGCAATAGAAAAGGTGGTAAGTGTGCCACGAGTCATCAGCAACTGCTTGCCGATTTCCACAATTTCAATCAGCTTGGTAGGGTCATTGTCCAAATCGACCATGTTGCCAGCTTCTTTAGCAGCCTGCGTGCCGCTGTTCATGGCCACACCCACATTGGCCTGGGCCAACGCCGGCGCATCGTTCGTGCCGTCGCCCATCATAGCCACCAGCTTACCGGCAGCCTGTTCCTTCTTGATGTAGTTCATCTTGTCTTCCGGTTTGGCCTCGGCAATGAAATCGTCCACTCCGGCTTTTTCGGCAATGTATTTTGCAGTCAGCGGGTTATCACCGGTCACCATTACCGTTTTCACCCCCATCTTGCGCAGGCGTTCGAAGCGTTCTTCAATGCCCGGCTTGATGATGTCCTGCAATTCTATGACACCGGCAATCTGCCCGTTGATACTGACCACCAAAGGGGTTCCGCCATTACCTGAAATTTTCCGGATGATATCTTCCGTCTCTTCCGGAAATTCATTACCGGCCTCCAGTGCTATGCGACGAATGGCATCGAAAGCACCTTTGCGGATTTCGGTTCCATCTTTCAGGTCGATACCGGAACATTTGGTTTCGGCGGTAAACTGAATCATGCGGGCCCCTTCGGTAGGCAACGTGCGCATACGTACTCCCAGTTCACGCCCCAGTTCGATAATGGATTTTCCTTCAGGGGTATCATCGGAAACAGAAGAGAGCAGACAAGCTTCTACGAACGCATGCTTATCCAGACCCGCCACCGGATAGAAGGCAGTTGCCTTACGGTTACCGATGGTGATGGTACCGGTTTTATCTAGCAGCAATGTATCTACGTCGCCAGCCGTTTCTACCGCTTTACCCGACTTGGTGATTACATTGGCACGCAGAGCCCGGTCCATTCCGGCAATACCGATGGCCGACAGCAATCCTCCGATGGTAGTTGGAATCAGACACACAAATAAAGAAAGGAAAGCAGCAATCGTAATCACGGTGTGAGAATAGTCGGCCATCGGCTTCAGTGTAATGCACACAATCAGGAATACCAGCGTAAATACAGCCAGCAATATGGTCAGGGCTATTTCATTCGGCGTTTTCTGACGGCTAGCTCCTTCTACCAGCGCAATCATCTTGTCCAGAAAGCTTTCGCCAGGCTGTGTAGTCACGGTCACTTTGATATGGTCTGACAACACTTTGGTGCCTCCGGTAACGGAACTCTTGTCACCTCCGGCTTCGCGGATAACCGGAGCAGACTCACCGGTAATGGCACTCTCATCAATGGAAGCCAGTCCCTCGATAATCTCACCGTCTGCCGGAATCACATCGCCTGCCTCACATTCAAAAACATCTCCTTTCTTCAACTGCGAACTGCTCACTGTCTTTACCTTACCGTCGACAATCAGTTTGGCCGGAGTTTCCTCACGGGTCTTTCGCAGACTATCGGCCTGTGCCTTACCACGAGCTTCGGCAATGGCTTCGGCAAAATTGGCAAACAGCAAGGTGAGAAACAGAATGACAAACACCCAGAGATTGTATACAAATGAACCTTGTGAGGTATGAGTGGCCGAATAGAGTGTAACAACCAGCATGATTAAGGTAGCAACTTCTACCGTAAACATGATGGGATTCTTCACCATGATTCTGGGATTCAGCTTGACGAACGACTGCTTCAAGCTTTCCATTACTTGTTCCCTCTGAAACAGGGAAGTGTGATTCTTATTTTTCATATCTTTTTTCTTTCGTTGTTATCGTATCTTCTTCAATGATACGTTTCAGTATTTTTCTCTTATAAACTAAAGTGTTCTGCAATTGTACTCAAAGCATGTGCCGGGAAGAATGACAAGGCAGCTACGATGAAAATCACTGCAAATGTCATGACACCGAAAGTCACGGTATCTGTTTTCAGTGTGCCGGCACTTTCCGGGATGTATGTCTTCTGCGCCAGCAAACCAGCAATGGCTACCTGACCTACAATCGGAATGAAGCGGCTCAGGATAAGCACAATGCCACAAGAGATGTTCCAAAACCAGGTATTGTCGCCCAGACCTTCAAAGCCAGAACCGTTATTGGCTGCTACTGAAGTAAATTCATACAGCATTTCGCTCAGGCCGTGGAATCCGGGATTGTTCAGCCATCCCCCTTCGCTTTCCACCCATTCAGGTGCATGTACATACAGGTAAGCAGCCAGTGCCGTACCCACCAGAATCACAAACGGATGAAGAAGGGCCACCATGGAAGCCACTTTCATTTCACGGGCTTCTACCTTATGGCAGAGGAATTCAGGCGTACGCCCTACCATCAGGCCACTGATGAACACTGCGATGATGATAAAGGTGAAATAGTTCATCCAACCTACTCCTACCCCGCCAAACCACGTGTTAATCTGCATGTTCAGCATTTCAATCATACCGGAAACCGGCATGGTAGAATCATGCATGCCATTTACCGAGCCGTTGGAAGTCACCGTGGTAGTCACACTCCACAAACCGGTGGCTCCAGCCCCCAGACGTACTTCCTTACCTTCCATGGCTCCGTTGTCCTGCTCAATACCCATGGCATCCATGCGCGGATTTCCTTTCATCTCTGCAGGCACGTTAACACATACCCCGATGAGGAATGCGGCCAGCATGACACAATAAATACTGTATCCCAGTCTCCTGCGCTTCACATAGAAGCCAAAGGCAAATACCATGGCCATCGGCAGAAGCAGGATGGAGCAGCATTCCACTATATTAGAGAAATATGTAGGATTTTCCAGCGGATGCGAAGAGTTCACCCCATAATATCCGCCTCCGTTCGTACCCAGCTGCTTAATAGGAATGATAGCGGCAGCAGGCCCCTGCGACACATGCTGTGTAACCCCCTCGAGCGTCGTTATCTCCATCTTTCCGTCGAATCCCATCGGAGTGCCTTGCGTTATCAGTATAAAGCCCACCACCAGTGAAAGCGGCAGCAAGATACGTGTACAGCTCAGCACAAGGTAATTCCAGAAATTTCCGATGGTTTTGGTCGTCTTTTCACCTAGTGCTTTCATAATACCTGCCATGGCCGCCATACCGGTGACAGCTGTAATAAACTGAAAAAGCATGATGACAAACAACTGCGTGAAATAAGTCAGGTTGCTTTCTCCGCTATAATGCTGCTCGTTACAGTTCACCATGAAAGAGATGCAGGTGTTGAAAGCCTGATGCACCGTCTGCCCGCCATTTCCATCTGGATTAAGTGGAAGACTGCCCTGAATCACCAACAGTATCATACCCCAGATAAACCAGAACAGGTTCACCACCAGCAAAGCTTTCAAGAACTGCTTCCAGTTCATTTCTTCTTGCGGGTGGATACCTGAGAATCGGAAAATCAGATTTTCTACCGGCTGCATGAAGTCCGACCAGACTTTTTCGCCCTTATACACTCTCGCCATATATTTTCCAAGCGGATAGCTTAGCACTATCATCAGAACAATTTGCGCTACAACACCTAAAATTTCTGTATTCATAATACCCAGAATTAATCAATATCTACTTAATCAGAATTTCTCCGGCTTCACAAGCACATACATCAAATAGCCGAACATGATGACACTCACAATAAATAATGCGGTATACATAAAAGTTTCTCCTTTCAAATTCGTTCAAACCAATCAATACATTTATAAAACAACCAAAAGCAGGCGAACCCGCTTAACAGACAGATTAAAAATCCCATTGTAAATAGTTCCATAGTTTTTTCTTTTTTTCGATAAACAATCAGTTAAATTCACGGCATACATAAGGCAAAGGATATGCCATAATTCAAAAGAAATTCATAATCAACTGATAATCTAATTGTTATAGCAATAGTAAAAGAAAAAGGCACAAAAAAAGCCTTCTCAAATTGAGAAGGCTCACTATTATTTTGAAATATCAAAATGATAAAATCTTCCTATACGGAAATATGATAGGCTTCTATTTTACGGTAAAGCGTGGCCAGGCCGATTTTCAGCAGACGCGCTGCTTCTGTTTTGTTTCCCCTGGTATATTGCAGCACTTTCGTGATATGTTTCTGTTCTATCACTGCCAGTTCAAACTCTTCCTTACCCTGCTCTTCGTACATTCCGGCACATTGCAAGTCAATCGGCAAGTCCTGCACGGTCACTTCTTCATCGCAGACGATGGCACTGCGCTCCATCACGTTCTTCAGTTCGCGGATATTCCCCCGCCACTCAGCTCCTTTCAGTATGTCTACCACCTCGGAAGTCATCCCCTTAATTTCTTTCTTCAGCTTTGCGGAGAAGCGTTTCAGGAAAGTCTCTGCCAGTATTTCAATATCTTCTTTCCGTTCACGCAACGGAGGCAGATGAATCTGGAACACCGACAAGCGGAAATAAAGGTCTTCACGAAACTGTCCGTTCTCAATTTCCTTTTTCAAATCGCGGTTAGTGGCCGAGATGATGCGTACATCCACCTTTGTCGGCTTGGTATCTCCCACCTTAATATATTCTCCGGTTTCGAGCACACGCAGCAAACGCGCCTGCAGGTCGAAGGCCATTTCACCGATTTCATCCAGAAAAACCGTACCGTGATTTGCCACTTCAAACAGGCCGGGCTTGTCTTTCATGGCTCCGGTAAAGGCTCCGGCCTTGTAACCAAAAAGCTCACTCTCCAGCAAGTCTTTGCTGAAAGCCGAACAGTTGATGGCCATAATAGGATACTGACTGCGAGGGCTCGCGTAATGGATGGCGTGGGAGAACACTTCCTTTCCGGTGCCGGTTTCACCCGTCAGCAGTACCGGTACATCCGTATCGGCCACTTTCCGGGCCAGTGCAACCGCCTGCTTCAGTCCGTTGGAACTTCCGATAACCGACTCAAACGAATAGGATACGGGAGGAGCGACCTTTCCTTTCTTTTTCTCCACCTCATCCACTGCACGACTGATTGTCGGAATAATCTTGCGGTTGTCATCTCCCTTGGTTATGTAATCAAATGCTCCGTTCTTAATGGCCTGCACCCCATCCGGAATGTTACCGTGAGCGGTAAGCAGAATTACCTCTGCATCCGGACGATGCTTTTTTATCTCCCGAATGAAATCGACTCCGTTTCCATCGGGGAGAAACACGTCACAAAGCACCACATCAAACGGTTGGGCTTTCAGCAGTTTCAATGCACTCTGGCAGTCACTCGCTTTCCACACCTTGTAGCCTTCCAGCTCAATCATGCGCGCCAGCAGGTTACGAATGGGGCCTTCATCATCAATCACTAAAATCTGGATCATATCAGTACAAATAAATCAGGAGGAGCCGAAAAATAAGCCCTCACCTATTAAATTATTGCAAAAATACGAAAATATCGACATCCGGTCCAAACATTCACGTTTTAGAGTGATAGATGTCCGAACTTTTGCAGAAGTAAGCCGTAATTTGTTGAATGATAAAAAACAAGACATACAATTTTTAAAGAGCCCATAAATCATTAATTATCAAATACATAAAAAGCATTTATAATCTCTTTTCAAGATGCCTTGACGTTTTAAGCAGAACACCGAAGCGTTTTGCATGAAACACCAAGGCATTTCAGATAAAACGCTCCGGCATTTCACTTAAAATGTCAAAGCGTTTTCAGTCCTCTCAAAAATAAATATACACAGGCATTAGGAGTATTACAAAAACGTTACTAACTTTGCGCCACAATTTGTGTAACCGCATGAAGTTAATATTGATAACAACCCCTACTTATTTTGTAGAGGAAGACAAGATCATTACTACTCTGTTCGACGAGGGACTGGACATTCTCCATCTGCGTAAACCCGACACGGCTCCGGTTTATGCGGAGCGTCTGCTAACCCTCATTCCCGAAAAATACCACAAGCGTATTGTCGTACACGACCATTTTTATTTAAAAGAAGAATACAAGCTCAAGGGCATCCACCTGAGCCATCGTAATCCGCTCATTCCGGACAATTATACCGGACACGTGAGTGCATCCTGCCATACCTTCGACGAGGTGATGGCCGACAAGAAAATGTGCGACTACGTATTCCTCAGCCCGATATTCGACAGCATCTCCAAGGAAGGCTATGCATCGGCCTTCACATCGGAATCCATCCGTGAAGCTGCCGAGAAAGGCATTATCGACAAACGGGTCATTGCCCTGGGAGGTGTAGACGAGAACAACCTGCTTCAGGTGAAGGATTTCGGTTTCGGGGGGGCCGCTATCTTAGGAGGACTGTGGAACAAGTTTGACCCCGCTTCAGACTACAATTATCAAGAACTTATCGCTCATTTCAGAAAATTGAAGCGACTGGCCGACTGAGTCATTCGCTAAAATTCTGCCGGAAACGTTTGTCCGGCTTAAAGAAATGGCGTACTTTTGCAGAAAATAAGGCAATATTATCTATTTTTACAATGAGCGCAACATCACCTTTTAAGGTATTCTCTGGAACAAACTCGAGATACCTTGCAGAAAAAATCTGTAACAGCCTGGGCTGTGAACTTGGTAACATGAACATTACTCATTTCGCAGACGGCGAATTTGCAGTTTCCTATGAAGAATCAATCCGTGGACAGCATGTATTCCTGGTACAGTCCACTTTCCCTAACTCAGACAACCTGATGGAACTCCTCCTGATGATTGACGCTGCCAAGCGTGCATCAGCCAAGAGTATCATTGCCGTAGTTCCTTACTTCGGATGGGCTCGCCAGGACCGCAAGGACAAACCGCGTGTGTCTATCGGTGCGAAACTGGTAGCCGACTTGCTGAGCGTAGCAGGTATCGACCGTCTGATTACCATGGACCTTCACGCTGACCAGATTCAGGGATTCTTTGATATTCCGGTTGACCACTTGTATGCGTCTACCATCTTTGCTCCTTACATCCAGTCACTGAACCTGGAGAACCTGGTAATCGCTACTCCTGACGTGGGTGGTTCAAAACGTGCCAGCACATACGCTAAATATCTGGATGTGCCTTTGGTATTGTGCCACAAGACACGCGAAAAAGCAAACGTGGTAGCTTCCATGCAGATTATCGGTGACGTAAAAGACAAGAACGTAATTCTGATTGACGACATGGTAGATACAGCTGGTACCATTACCAAGGCTGCCGACATCATGAAGGAAGCAGGTGCACGCTCTGTACGCGCTATCGCTTCTCACTGTGTAATGTCTGGACCGGCTTCTGAACGTGTACAGAACTCTCAGTTGGAAGAAATGGTATTCACTGACAGTATTCCTTACTCACAGCGCTGCGCTAAGGTAAAACAGTTGTCTATCGCCGACATGTTTGCTGAAACTATTCGCCGCGTGATGTCGAACGAATCTATCAGTTCACAGTACGTAATCTAAAAAATAGTTCCGGGCATTTTCCGTAAAGGAAAAGTCCCGTCACCATAAAGGATTTGCAGTCCGGTTTCCCATCGGCTTGCAAATCCTTTTACTTTGTCCTATTCATTCATCACTTGATTCCCGTTTACCCATGAAAATTCTCTGGCTCGACCTGAACTGCTCGTACGCTCACGCCTCGCTGGCCCTTCCGGCCTTGCACGCACAAGTCATGCACGACCCGTCCCTGGAATGGGGAGTGGTGTCGGCTACTATCAACGAAAATCCGGGCATGACAGCCGGAGAAGTCGTACGTCAGGCACCGGATATTCTGGCAGCTACCTGCTGGCTGTTCAACCACGAAGTGCTCATGCACGTCATCAGTCGGGTAAAAGCCATGCTGCCCCGTTGCGTGGTGGCATTGGGCGGTCCGGAGTTCCTGGGACACAACGAAGACTTCCTGCGCACCAACCGTTTCGTTGACTGCGTGTTCCGTGGAGAAGGTGAAGAGACTTTTCCGCAATGGCTCGCCTACTGGCAGCAACCGAAGGAATGGACCCGCATCACGGGACTCTGCTTCCTGGATGCGGAAGGACAATATCATGACAACGGACTTTCGCGTGTAATGGCTTTCGATAAGCTGGTGAATCCCGAACAAAGTCCGTTCTTCAACTGGAGCAAGCCGTTCGTGCAACTGGAAACTACCCGCGGCTGTTTCAACACCTGCGCATTCTGTGTGAGCGGAGGAGAAAAGCCGGTCCGTACGCTTTCTGTCGAGGCAATCCGCGAACGTGTCCGACTGATTCACGAGAAAGGCATCCGTAACATCCGGGTGCTCGACCGTACATTCAACTACCAGAGCCACCGGGCCAAAGCCCTGTTCGACCTCTTCCGCGAGTTCCCCGACATGCGTTTCCACCTGGAAATCCATCCGGCTTTGCTTTCGGAGGAACTGAAACAGGAACTTGCTTCCATGCCTAAGGGACTGCTTCACCTGGAAGCAGGCATCCAGAGCCTGCACGAAGAAGTGCTTACCGTCAGCCGGAGAGCCGGCAAACTGGCCGATGCACTGGAGGGACTGCGTTACCTCTGCGCACTGGACAACATGGAAACACACGCCGACTTGATTGCAGGACTGCCGCTGTATCACCTCTCACAGATTTTCGACGATGTACGCACGCTGGCCGAATACCGTGCGGGAGAAATCCAGCTGGAATCCCTGAAACTGCTGCCGGGCACGGAGATGCGGCACCGGGCCGAGGAACTGGGCATCTGCTATTCTCCTCTTCCACCCTACGAAGTGCTCCAAACCCGTGAAATCACCCCCGACGAGTTACAGACAGCCCGCCAACTATCACGTCTGCTCGACGGATTCTACAACGCACCGGCCTGGCAGGAAATCACCCGCTGTCTGATTGTGGAAGAACCCGACTTTCTGACACGTTTCCTGGATCACCTGATTCAAATCGGGGTCATCGACCAGCCCATGGGGCTGGAACGACGGGGTATCCTGCTCTACCATTTCTGCAAGGAGCACTATCCTCTTTTCCTGACCGCCATGAGCCGGGCCTGGATTGAAGCCGGCATGTCACTCAAGAAGGAGCCAGCCGAACGGGTACGCACAAAGCACGTCACTCCGCCCGAAGCGTGGACGGTGTGCACAGGTACGTACCGCGACGACCTCCGTCTGTGCAAGCTTCCTGCTCCCGAAGAAGGCCGCTGCTACTGGTACGGCTTCGAGACCGAAAGCCAGCAGCTCCGCCCCGTGTTTGCTGCTGTGAGCGAAGAGTAAACTCCTGCCCCATGAAAGGGGGAAAATCGCTTAGGAACATTAGGAAAATTGGCGGGCAAATTATAACTTTGCCCGAATTTTCAACTAGACTATGTATATATTCCGATCGATTCACGAAATTATCAATACCATTGCGGCGGCCAGGGGACTGCTCACGGAAATGTTCGAGAAACGAAAGACGCTGAGTTTCCGCTATTCCGACGCACTAGCACTGCTCAAGGACGATGAAAACCGGTTGAAACTGCTCATAGAGAAAGAAGTCATCCGCCAGAACGGCAACTTCGTGGAACTGGATGCCCGCTTCCTCGACTTTTTCGAACTGCTCCTCGAAGCGAACGAGGAAATCAACACGGCCATCATCGACGAGAACATTGCCTTCCTGCACGAACTGATGGACTACTACGAGAAGGAGCAGATTGCCTCGCGCAAGGAGAGCTATGTGCGCAACATCAAGATTACCTTCCAGAAGATTGCACGTACCACCATCCGCAACATCATGAACCTGCAGAGCAGCATCGACAATGCGTTCAAGCACGAACCGACTTACCAGATAAAGATTGCCAAACTGGAAAACCTGGACAAGAAGCGGATTCACATCCAGCAGCTGATTGATACTACCGAAAACCTCATCCTGCACGAGGAACGGCGGTTTTTCCAGCAGGCTACCGACGAGGAACTGAATCGCATCCTGCTGGAACTGCGTAGCGAGCTCCAGCTCTCGGCCCACAGCCTCATCCGTGCCCAGCAGGACATCATCAACTACCTGAACCAGATTAAGAGCCAGGTGATTCTGGTAGAGAAAATCCGGAAGGTGAAGTACCTGCAAGACCAGTTTGAGCTGCGTTCGCGAAGCAACCTCTCAGAAGTGCTCGAAAGGGAACATTCCGTACTGGTGGAAGGCAGCGTGCCGTCTTCGTTCAAGCTGTCACTGCCCTACCTGAGTACCGATGAGGCACGTCCGGTCATCCTGAAAGTGCTGCGCAACCTGCAGTACCGCGAGATTATCCGCAGCAACGAGGCGGGCGCCTTCAGCGAGGAAGACATGGAATCGCAGGCCATGTACCAGGAGGTCATCGACCTGGAAGAAACCCTGAGCGACTACATCCAGGCGCAGGCACAGGCCCGCTGGAACGATGCGTCGGCTCCGGAAGAAGACCTCTTCCACTACCTGATGCACTACACCTTCGCCCGCGAAGTGGACGAGCAGGAACGCACCACCCTGTTCTGCCAGATGGTGTCGCTCTACGAAAACCGTCTCCGTATCAGCGAGGAATTCGGCCTGTATCACCAGTACGAATATGCCAAGGTGTATCCGGCCAACTCGTAACCCATTCATCCCTATACATTTGACTTATGGAACTGAACATACATATACCTGACAATACTGCGGCCTTGTTCGACTGTCTCCAGAAGGGACAGTTCATCAGTTCGAACAGCTGCAACGAAGCCGTACGCGACATGTACGACCAGATAGACGACCACTTTGAGGCGCTCTCGGTCTACTTCGCCCAAATCGGCTACACCCTGGAACGGGGCAACGAATACTTTTACTTCTCGCGCGTGGAACCGCGTACCACACTGGAACAGAAAATCATGCGTGCCTACTACTGGATTGACGTGCTCGACCTGTTCAAGACCTACGACGAAACTTTCGGTGCAGGTTTCCGCTTCCAGCCCGAACAGATTCTGGTGGAGGCCAACATCAACGTGATGCTGCAAAACAAGCTCGACGGGCTGCGCAAGCATTTCTCCGACAAGGACGTGCGCAAGGACGTGCTCGACAACCTGATTCGCCAGCTCACCAAGGAATCTTTCCTGGAGCTGGAGAACGAGAAGACCAACACCTACAAGGTGATGAGTTCCTGGCACTACCTGGAACGCCTGATTGAAAGTATCCAAATTTACGACGACACTGAAACGGAAGACAATGAGAAACCTGAATAGAATCATCTTTATCAACAGCGCCAACATTCCCTATGCCGACGACATCTACCTGGACGGGAATGTGCATTTCATCGGCACGCAGGGAGTGGGAAAAAGTACCGTACTGCGCGCTATCCTGTTTTTCTACAACGCCGACACCCAGAAACTGGGCATCCCCGTAGAGAAGCAGAGCTACACGGAATATTACTTCCCCTACTCCAACTCCTACATCATCTACGAGGTAACCACCGAACAGGGAGCGTTCTGCATCCTGAGCTTCAAGTCGATGGGCCGCGTGTGCTACCGTTTCATCGACTCGCCCTACCGCATGGAGTTCTTTGTCGACGAGAACCGCACGGCCTACAGCGGAAACGACCGTATCCGTGCCGCCCTCGACCAGTACGGAGTGGACTACTCACGCATCATCTATACCTACGACGAATACCGTAACATCCTCTACGGCAACGGTGCAGGTCCCGAAATGAGCCGCTACTCGCTCATGGAGAGCAAGCAGTACCAGAACATTCCGCGTACCATACAGAACGTGCTCCTCAACTCAAAGCTCGATGCGGAGTTCATCAAGAAGACCATCATCTCGTCCATCAACGAAGACGAGACCGCCATCGACCTGAATACCTACAAGGAGCACCTGAAGAACTTCGAAACACGCCTGCGCGACATCGAAGAGTTCCAGAAACGCGAAACGCAGAAACAGGCCAAGGAAATCACCTCCCTATCGGCACAGGTGTCACGTCAGCAGACCGCTCTCGTGCAGGGTTGCCGCGAACTGGCCGCTACCTTCCGCCTTACCGAAAGCCAGTTGCCCAAAGCCGAGGAACAGAAGCACCAGACAGAGAAGGCACGTACCGCCCTCCTGAATCGTCGTCAGGAGTTGCAGGAACAGTCGCGCCAGCGCTGCGACAAGATGCAGGAGGCACTGGCCATCCTGAACAACGAACTGCAGAAAGCACAGCAGAAAGAAAAGGAATATGCCCGCCGCCAGATAGAAGAAATCATGGAGCGCTCGGCCCGCAAGGAGGAGTGGAAGAACAAGCAGCAGGGATTGCAGGAAGAGCAGCGCATCCTTACTTCGCACTACACGGAAATCTCCACCAAGTACAAGTCGCTCATCCAGAGCCTTGACGAGCAGTGGAACCGCATCCACGAGGCCAAAATCAAGCAGCTTGAGGGACTGAACAACACGTTCAATGCCCGCATCGAAGAAGCTCGCCGTCAGCACGAAGCGGCTACCGAAGCGCTTTACCAGGAATACGAACAGCTCTCGCAGCAACTGCATCCGGAGCGCAGCAGCAAGCAGAACGAACTGACCGCCCTCGACTACCAGATGCAGCTGTGTCGCAAGGAGACTTTCTTCGAAGCCGAACAGGAGGAACTGAAACACCGCATCCAATCGTACACCGGTCTGCACATGAGCAAGAAGAACCGCATCAACAACGCCCAGCTCATCATCAAGGAACTTACCCTGAAATGGGAAGAGGAATTGCAGAAGGGACTGAAGGAGAAAGACGAAGCACTGATGCAGTTGCAAGCCGAGCACTTGCAGCTCCGTCCGCGTATGGACGAACTGGAGACCTTCCTGAAAAACAGCAAGAGCACCCTGCAAGGCTGGCTCAAGGAGCACAAGAAGGGATGGGAAGAAAACATCGGTAAGCTGTGCGACGAGTCCATCCTCTGGCAGACCAACCTCTCGCCGAAGATTGTAGACGAGGGCACGTCGTTCTACGGCATCTCCATCTCCCTGCAGGACATCGAGCGCCACATCCGCTCCATCGACGACTATCAGGCGGAACATGACAAGGGCATCAAGCGACTGGCGGAAATCCAGGCCGAAACCCTCCGTCTGCAACAGGAAAAAGAGGCTTTGGAAGAGCAGCTGAAAGCCAAATACCAGCCGCGCATCAAGGAACAGAAAGACGTGATAGCCGTGCAGGAATACGAACTGGAAAAACTGGAACAGCAGTACCAGAAGGATATGCTCGACCTGGACGACTGGAAGAAGAAGGCGGAAGCCGAACGTACTGCCAAACTCCGGAAACTGGAAGAGGAAAAGCAACGCATCGCTGCAGAACTGAAGGAAATTGACGGCAAACTGAACAACCTGAACCGCGAAAAGAGCGAGAAGCTGAACCAGCTGAAGCAGGAATGGAACCGGGTGCAGCAGGACATCGCGCACGAGAAGGATACACAGGCCGGCAGCATCCGCCTGGAGGATAAGGAAGAACAGCAGCGTATCGCCACGGAGAAAGCCGAATACGAGCGCCAGATGAAGCAGGAACTGCACTCGCAAGGTGCCGACACCGAACGTCTGCAACAGATTAGCAGTCAGTTGCGCGACATCGACCGGGAACTGCAGTTCATCAAGGAACACGCCACCCTGCTCATCGAGTACCAGAAGGACAAGCGCGACCTCATCGACCACATTCCAGAATGGAAGCGTGAACAGGAGGAACAGAAACGCCAGCTCAGTCAGGAGAAGGACAACCTGCGACGGGAAACCTCGGGCTTGCAGGAGCAGATTGATGCCCTGAACAAGGAACTGCAGCAGGCAGAGAAGGAAGTAACACAGCTTCAGGCCAACCTGGAGGCGTACAGCAAGATTTCAGCCTACGACTGGTACAAGCCACATCAGGATATTTTCAATCCCGAGAACCCCGTCACGCTGGAAATCCACACGCCGCGCACCTGCCTGGAACTGATTGACGAACTGGGCCGCACGGACAGCCAGTACATGACGCTGCAAAACCGTCTGCGCAAGGAGGTGAACCTCTTTACCGGCCACTTCGACGAGGAGAATACCTTCAAGTTCAAGACCAAGTTTACCGAGGACTGGGAGTACATCCGCTTTGCCGAGGAACTGCACGACTTTGTGGAAGAGAACAAAATCAGCGAGTTCGTCCGCCGCATCAACAACGAGCATTCCGACATCTTCAAGCGCATCAGCATGGATACCTCAATGCTCACGGCTTCGGAAGACGATATTCAGGACCTCATCGGTCAGGTGAACAAGGGATTCCAGACGTGCAACTTCGTGGGCGTTATCCAGTGCATCGAAATGAAGGTGGAAGAAAGCAGCAACCGTGTGGTAAACTGTCTGCGTGCCATCCAGAAGTACTACAACGAGCATGCCTATGACCTCACGCCAGGCACCAACCTCTTCTCGTCGGAAAACGAGCAGCTGGTAAAGCAGGAGGCCATCGCCCTGCTCCGCGACTTCATCAAGGAGATTCACGCCTACCGCTACGACAGCATCCGCCTGTACGACTCGTTCGAGCTGCGTTTCCGCATCATCGAGAACAACAACGACACGGGCTTCGTAGAGAAGCTGTCGAACGTGGGTTCGGAAGGTACGGACATCCTGGTGAAGGCCATGATCAACATCATGCTGCTGAACGTGTTCAAGGAAGGGGCTTCGCGCAAATTCAAGGACTTCAAGCTGCACTGTATGATGGACGAAATCGGTAAGCTCCATCCGAACAACGTAAACGGTATCCTGAAGTTTGCCAACGACCGGAACATCATCCTCATCAACGGATCGCCTACCGAACTGAACCGCGATGCCTACAAACACGTGTACCTGCTCACCAAAGGCGCGCAGAGCAAGACACGCATCGCCCGACTTATTTCAGACCAGAAACTGTAGGCTTTTCAGGCTCCATGAAAGCCTTTTTCAAAACGTCTTTGCGATTACTCCAAAACGCTTTGACATTTACAATAAAACGCAAGTGCATTTTACTTCGAATGCACTTGCGTTTCAAATGAAACTCCCTTGCGTTTTAGAACAAACGCAAGGGAGTTTTTTATGGCTTATTTTTAAGAATCTTCAAGCAGGCCATATAACAAAAAAAAGAGCCTGAAAAACAAGCTCTTTTAAGATTGAATCAGCAGGAGCCGAAAGCGGGACTCGAACCCGCGACTTACCCATTACGAATGATTATCTAAGAATAACATAAAACCACTGTGTATCAGTTGTTTATAATTAAATTTAAGCTGAATAAGGATACTCATTAGAACATTTTTTTCTACTTGAATGCCTTCCCTATCCTGTCACCGGATACCCAGCCATCGCCGAACTGGCAGTTCTTGATGTCTACAATATAGACTCCTTTTATCTCCAGTCCTTTACCTTGTGCTTCTTCCAGGTATGTACGTGCATAAGCATCAAAGTTTGCTCCAGAATAAGCGTCTACGGCAAGGATAAGAAAGTTCGCGTCGGTCAGTTCGCCTTTGTAGATTCCTATATCGGCATCCACAAGACTCTGAACGTATCTGTCAGCTTTATCCTTCTGTTTCTGGGACGGCTTGTTCCCTCCGCAACTTGTAAGTGATAAGAATAGTGCAAATAGTAGCGTCTTATTCATGGCTATTCCTCCATTTTCCCATTTCTGAATGCCATAACCCACCAGTCTCCTCCTTTATCTACGGCACCTCTTGATGCAGTACTTTCCGAGTAAAGATTATAAGCGTTTCCGTTAAGGCTGTTTTCTGTTGCACTCCACCAATAGTTGTGCTTCCCCAAAGGTGTGTTTATATATGATTGCCCTTGTGCGTAGGCTCTCATTTCATCTAATGACGGCAGATGCCATTCCATGTTATTCTCCGGGTCGTGATTCATTTCGATACAATATGCGAAAGCAGGATAATTCTTATAAGAATCCTGACCATTTGTTGTTTTTTCGAGGTCGTATATTGCTTGGGTCATTTCTTTCCCAGACAATCCAGACTCGCATAACGCTTTATGTCTATACATTGCATTAGACACTGCCCACTGAAGACGTTCTGGGCTTATTGGCTTTCTTGCTTGTGAAACACAGATACTTCCAATTCTTACATCGTTAATAGATATAAGAATCGTATCAAACCTGTGTCCTACTTCTATATCTTGATTTTCTAAAGCTGTAAATGTAATTTTGTTTCCGTTTAATTTTAACTTTGAAATCCAATAGGAATCATCTTTAACTGTTAATATTGCTCCTTCTTTTTCAATATCCCTTGTCAGCTCTATTTCTTGGTCTGAATTATGGTAATTTAGACTTATATTATCTAATTGTGGCAATGGCTTGATTTGTTCCGTTGTTAAATTACCATCTTCTTTTGAGCACGAAGCAAGACAAATGGTTAAAGCAAATAAAGGTAAAAATGTTTTCTTCATAACATTATTGGATTAGTTTATGTAATTTAATCTCGTTATTTCATTGTGTTCATTCTAATACTCAATTTTACTAAGGCCATAGCTCTCACAGAAGACAATGGAAAATCTTTTGGTTGATGGTTTTGATTGTAACTTACCAGTTTTATCCAGTCTTCACCTTTTTCTGAATGCTGGACGTATTTTACAGTTAAGTATTCATCTCCATCCAGATCTATTGACACAAGGTACATTTCTCCAAAGAAAATATGACTCATTTCTAAAGGTACCTCCTTATATGCTACGATGTCACCAGATTTAAGTAATGGATACATGGAATCCCCTTTGACATATACCGCTCCATCGCATTTAGGGATATTTGGAATATTGATTTGTCCAAGGATATTCTGATCTTTATTATCAAAAAGAGTTTTTAAATTTGCAGCAGCTTCTACATCATAAAGAGTTATCTTACACTCTTCTTCTATTTTTTCAACATACTTAGGATGGAATACCTGCGTTACTCCTGTTCGCAACGGTGTACCCCTTCCAGTAAGAATGTAATCCGGATTAATATCCTCCCTTGCAGAACAGACAGCAGATAGTAAATCCGAAGGAAGCATTTTTTCTTTTCCTCCTTTAGTCTTTCCTTCTTTTAATTGAGATAATTTTGACTGCGCAGATTTTACTCCATATTTTTTTTCTATTTCATACGAAGTAATACCTGCTTTTTCAATGCTTTCAAAGAATCTTTCAATAATTCCCATAATTTTAAAGCGTTTTACTTGATACTTTAAAATTATAAAGTATCTTTGCATCCGTAACAAGTAGGAGCTGTTACCTCAACATTGGTTAAACATTTCCCTTCCGGAAGTTTAATATATCAGAATCCCGTAGTAGCTCCTACCTATTACGGGACTTCTTTTGTCCCTGCGTTGCAGTTATTCATTTGAGAATATCGCCGGGCAACGCAGCCAAACCTACTCGGAGGGAATGCAAATAGTAGGACGCAGACTAAATCCCGATGTGTACGCAGCTTGCAAGTGAAGCGAAACACGGGAGAATCCGCCTATCCTTGTTAATGGGCGACCGGGATAGAACAGCGAACTTACGCGAGGAGCTTTAATCCTACATAGGAAAAGGGGGTGAAAACCCACAAAGGAAAGACTATGCAGAATATCCAGCGTCTTATCGAGTAAGTTTACATGGGTTTCTCAATAATAACCACATAAATTCAAAGAGCTCAATATGGACGAATTAATCAATTGCTTATCAGCCGTATCGTTTAGAATTTTGGCACTGCTTGTCGGAATAGTGTTATTCTTCCGCACAATGCTTTATATTGGAAATAGATATTGTTCGGATGGCGACAGGAACCCAAACAACCCTAATCGACCTTTGGAGAATTATTCCAAGAAGGAATTAATTTCCTTAATTCGCAAGGAACGGCAAGATTCTGAAAAAATGCGCCAATTCTTGTCGGAGCTTTTTGTACACGACCTTACCAGCAAGTCCAAGGCGTTCAAGCTAATGGTTATAAAATCAATTCTTGGGCTTCCAATTTAGCCCATCATTGGGATAATCGGTCTCTTCGGATATGGATATGAACCTGATTAGCTTCCCCATTCCATCCTTGTAAATCGGTACAGACGATAGAATACTTATGTACTTGTCTTTCTCTCCTTTCAAGATTGGATAGCCGTTTTTATTCTCTCTCATTATTGTATCAAGATAATAATATGGTTTTTCCAACATGTCGTTGTCTTCACTTAACACTCCTTCTTGTAGTGCAATCATAAACTCATCTATGGCGATAGTAACGAAATGCCCTCTATAGTTTTCAATACCTTCGTGAGTGTGCATATAAGACTTTGTAGCATGTATGCTCTTGCTCGATTCCATTCGTGCAATATTTCTTGATACTGTTTCGATTTCGTTCATTTTTCGATTAACGTCAACTGAATTATAGATTTGGAAACCTACAAGTACCGTTACAAGTAGCGAAAGCACGCCTACCAGTACACCTTGATAGTCAAAAGACAACTCAGGCGACCTCCATACCGATACACACACAGCTATTACGCTAAGTAACAACGATGCGACACTAATCAATATCGAATACTCTTTCTTCATATAATAATGTATTAATCCCTTAAATTGTTAAACAATGTTTATTGCTTTATAATCCTAAAGTATTTGTTTGATACTTTAGGATTATAAAGTATCTTTGCATCAGAAACGTAACAAATGCACGAAACAAAGATAGTAAAAAAACAACTAACCCCACACGATTATGAAAAGAAATGTATTACACGAGATTATGAGCCTTGCTTGGCAGTTCGTAAAGCGAAACGGCTTTACGATGAGTGAAGCACTGAAATGCGCCTGGGCTAACATGAAGCTGAAAGCTGCAATGAAGCAAAGAATCGTAAAGTTCTATTTTAAAAAGGTAGATGGTTCTGTTCGTGAAGCCTATGGTACTTTGAAAGAGAATCTGATACCTGCTACAAGTGGTGAAAGCAGAAAGAAGAATGACACTGTTCAGGTGTACTTCGATACTGAGAGACAAGAATACAGATGCTTCAAGAAAGCTAACCTTTTAAACATCGCATGACTATGACACGCCACGAAATCGAAGAAGAACTTGATGGGCTGTACAAAGACCTGAACTTCGCCTACAACGCAGATGAAGAGACTTTATGCAGGGCTTTCAATGCTGACAGCAAGCAAGGATACATCAAAGCACTTACTGAAGAGGTGGACAAATACGAAGCCCTTCTTGAAGAATACAACCTGCCTGAAGATGATGGCATGGACTACATTAACCTTCAGTTATCACAAGGCATGGCAGTGACACACTGGTAACTCACCTACCCTGCTGACGGACTGAACGGCAACCGATAGCGAGAATCGGGCAGGGTTCTACTTGATTGGTTCTTTGACATGATGAAAATTTTAGGTGTACCGCTACACCTAACGCAAAAGGGGTTCGACTGAGTAGCGATAGCGGCACGGTGAAAAGGATGTGAGTAAGGGACTGACAATAGGCGAACGCAGCGCATTAATCACCGTGAGAACAAAAACGACTTATACGATTGCAGGTGGCCGTAGGCCGGCTACAAAAACAATCTTCACTGATTAGACACCAGCATGAACTATATATACCCGTGGCTTACCAGACCTTTGATAAGCAGTAAGGCAACCACCGGAACGCCCACGGGAACGATATTTAATACACACGGTTATGAAAATACTACTTTTTCTCTGTGCATTGTCCGTTCTGGTAATGCACTTCAATCAAGACCTGTCTGCTATATACTGGATAGGATTTGTCGGGTTTATAATCACTGGTTTTTCAATCGCAAACAGACTGGACAATGAACGAGCTGCAAGAAACAATAAAAAGCATCTGTGATGAATTTGCGGACATCAACGCCATTCTGGCGGCACGCTCAAGGGAACTGGACAGACGGGAGCTGTTCGATAAGGAGATAGAAACCGAAATCAAGAACATTAAAAAGAATAGACATGAAAACAAATGAGGAATTACAGGGTATGACACATGATGAACTCGTGGCATACACACAGAATCTTCAACGCGAATCAGAGGAATACAAAAAATCAATGCTGTATTATATGGAAGAAAAGAAAAAGATTGAATCGAAGTTTGACAACTTCAAGAACATGGTCAAATCGCTGGTTGCACTAGTCGATTAGTTTTTATGGGTTATAGAAAATGGGTAGATGCCGGCCGTAAAGTCCGGCATTTTCATTGGCAGATAGTTCAGGCGGTAGAACACCATGTAAGGGTTAGCATGGAAGTCACGGGTTCAAGTCCCGTTCTGCCAGCAAACAATCAAATACTTAAACTATGGTTAGAGAAATTACAGTAGACGAAAACTACCAGACAGTACGTCTTTTTGACGAAATGAAGAAAGGGGACATCTACAAGGTTCCCTATGACAAGAAACGGCACAACGGAATCAAGCTGGAAGCATCACGCCGCAATCGTGACCTCCGCTTGATCGGGACACTTAAAAACAAAATGGACGTGAAATACCGGGTATCAGCAACAGAGTACCCGGGTTTCTCGGCAATTATCTGTTTAAAATAAAATGCTTATGATAAACGAAGATGTATTGAAAATCGTCTTAAACAACAAGTCTTTCGGGAAATACGAAGCAGCTTCGATAGTAGGCGGTCTCAAAAGGCTGAAAGAATTGTGCGAATCCGGAAGGATAAGATACAAGACCAAAGAAGGCGTGCCACACAGCAGATGGGCTTGTAATGCCTGGGACGTGATAAAACATGCAAAATTGATGTATTAAAACCAATTATTATGGAAGAAAAGCCAAATCTATATCAGAAGATACAGCTTGTCTCAAATGAGATAAAAAATATCGAAAAGAACCTGACCGTAGGCAAAGGTAATTATGCCTACAAGGCAGTACAGGACATTGATGTCACCTTGGAAGTGAAAGAAGCCGAGTCCAAGCATGGCCTTGTCAGTATTCCCATTAAGCAGGAACTTGTTAAATCGGAAATAATTAGAGTTGTCAAAGAAGGTGGAGGGGAATCCATCAACTATATGGACATCATTAAAATGACCCTACGCATTATCAATCTGGACAACACATCAGAATACATAGACGTGGAAAGTTTTGGGCGTGGACTTGACCCAGGCGACAAGGGATTTGGAAAGGCTTCTACTTATGCCAGAAAATACGCTTTACTTAATGCCTATAAGATTGCTACAGGTGAAGACCCTGATGAAAACAAATCCAAGGTGCAAACCCCTGCTACAGTAGATGAAGTGAAAAATATTGTCGTTGGTTACATGATGACCGACAATCAGTTTGCGCAGAACATACTGTCTTATTTCAATGTAGGAAGTGCTGATGACATGACAAGCGAACAGCTTAAAATGGCATATAACAACCTCAAGAAGAAAGGAAAGATATGACAGAAACCATGTACATAGGAAGCGGTGACGTTCATGCCTTGATGAGTGGTAAGAATACGAAATCACATATCGCCCTCATGCAGCGTTTCGTCAGCGGGATAAAGCCTTATTACAATGCTTTTGCCAGCCCCATAGATGCTTTACGTACGGGAGCCATTCTTGAGAACAGGTATCTTCTCACTTTGCCTGACAACTATTTTACACAATATGTTGTCAGGTCAGATGAAATGAACGTGTTCAAGTGCAGCCTAGACTTTGCTTGTATCGATAAAGGAAAGCTAACTGATTTTGATGAATTAAAGACTCTTTATCTTTCAGATTACCTTGATTTTATTGAGCCTATCAAGCATGACAACAAAGCTTTAATCGAATACGTCAAGAAGAAGCATAAAGCTTATTATTATCAGGTTCAGGAACAACTCTTTTGTACACATCTTAAAAGCTGTAACCTTGTTTTTCTGTCTGTAACAACCTACGACGACGAAGCCAACTGGCATCGTAATATTCTTCCCAATGAGTATTGTAAAATCCGTATCACTCGTGACGAACAGGCAATTGCAGAAATAAAACAACGTGGACAGATTTTCCAACAGATAAAAGATTTTTATTCAAACTAATATGGCAAATCAAATAACCGGACGGCTGGTCTATATTGGCCAGCCCCAAGAAATCCCATCCAAAAGCGGTGGCAACCCGTTTGTGAAACGAGAATTTATTCTTGATGCCACAACCTACGACCCCTATACAGGTGAACGAAGCCAGTACGAGAACGTCCTGCCACTTGAAGTAAGTGGTGACAAATGTGCCGAACTTGACCAGTTCAGAACCGGTGACGTAATAACGGTTTCCTTTTCCCTTCAAGGTCGGGAATGGACAAATCAGGACGGACAACTAAAACGTATGGTGTCTATCCGTTGCTATAAACTGGAAGGCCGTCAGCCAATGCACCAGCCAGCATCCGTGCCAGCACAGCAACCGGCACCGTCACAAACGCCAACCATGACACAGGCGTTTCCACCTGATGTAGATGCGAACGGAAATCCCAAAGACGACTTACCGTTCTAGCCTATGAGCATATTCAATCTGAAGAATGAATACGATATACCCAAGTTCAAGGCTTATGTAAACAAACTGTTCCAGGAGCATGCAGTTGTGGAAGTGAGAAAGAAGCTCCCTAACCGCACGCTATCCCAGAACAGCTATTTGCATCTGCTTTTAGGGTATTTCGGCAGTGAGTACGGTTGCAGCCTTGATGAAGCAAAGATAGACTTCTACAAAAGGACTTGCAACCGTGATTTGTTTGAGAGAAAGACGGTCAACAAGAAAGGCAAGGAAGTAACCTATCTGCGAAGTTCTGCAGAACTGACAACAGGTGAGATGACTTTGAGCATTGACCGTTTTCGTAACTGGAGTGCATCTGTTGCCGGCATCTATCTGCCTTCAGCCAACGAACAACAGATGCTAATTTTTGCACAACAAGAAATCGAACGTAATAAAGAGTTTATCTAAAATTTTGAGATTATGAAAAAAAGAAAATTTCCCCAAGATGTAGCAAGATTCTTTAATCCAGAGAAGTCAATTAATCCTAATTCAAGCGGCATTCATCAAAGAGAGAAGGCCTTACAAAGAAGTTTCATCCCTGTTTATAATGGTATGGGTACCGCTAAAAAGATTTATAATAGGTTCGGTGTAAAAAGTTATAGATAATTATGGACAAATTTTTAGGACAAGACATCCCTGAACAGGAACGATGGCAGTTCCTTCAGGACAACGCCGATGCGGTAGAGAAAATCGGATATACTCACCGATTCACCCCCGAAGAACTGGCTCAGAAGAAAGAGACTTTGGCCGAGGTATCAATCACCATCAACGATGTTGAATTGGAGAAGAAAGAAGCTATGGAAAGCTTCAAAGAACGATTGAAGCCTTTGAATGAAGAAAAGCAGGAACTTCTGGACCATATCAAAAGAGGTTCAGAGTTCGTGGAAAATGAAGAATGCGCCAAAATTCTTTATCACGAGGAAAAGATGGCCGGATTCTACAACAAGTTAGGTGAACTGGTTTACAGCCGACCGATCATGCCACAAGAAATGCAGAAGACAGTATTTAGTATTAACCGTAAAACAGGAACAGACAATTAATTATGAGTGAAAACAAAATCAACTTGGTTGTGCCGAAAGAATATAACGGTAAACCTATTGAAGTAGTATTAAGAGAAGGTAAGGCAGCAGAAGCACTTGACCCGAAAGAACCTGAAAGAGTAGTTATCAATGGAACGATAGATGCACCTTTCAAATGGCTGGAGAAGCGTATCGAATTGATTAATCAGAAATCGACCCACATCATCGTAAACCGTGATAATATGGGGTTAGCATTAACTATAGATGAAACCAACTATTATCAGACTAAAATCGGTGGAATCATTCAGCCTTCAAAGGAAATGAAGGAGTTCGGTATCAATACCGACAAGAAATGGGAACCTATCAAATTGTCCCAGTTCTTCAAGATGCACCGTGCCTTCTTCAAGGATAAGTCTGAGAACATGATGCTGGTTTCCACTTTGAAGAACTTCAAGGCGAAAGTGAATCAGGATATAGAACGTAGCAAAGAGGAAAACGGGAACAAGACGGATAACTATTCTCAAGTGGTTGATTCCAATCTGCCAAAATCGTTCAAACTGAATATCCCTCTTTTCAAAGGTTTTGCCTGTGAAGAAATCGAAGTTGAAATCTACGCCGATGTGGATGGACGGGAAGTTTCTCTTTCTTTGGTTTCTGCCGGTGCGAATGAGGCCATTGAAGAATACAAGAATAAGGTGATTGACGAACAGATTGAAGCAATCAAAGGCGTTGCACCTGACATCGTGATCATCGAAGTATAACTGACAGCCCGGAAAGACGGGCATACGGGCGCAAGCACAGGACGTGCTTTAGAGTGGAGTAATTGCGCAATATCTCCATGAACTTGCTTCATTGAATTAGCTAATATATGTGGCAAGTAAAACCGTGATGGTTGGGTGGGTTCGATTCCCACTGCGTCCACAAATAATCTCAAAAATAAAGAATATGGAAACAAAAAAAGTAACTCAAGTCGTTTACATCGCTAATGATGGAAAAGAGTTTCTTACAGAAGAAGAATGCAAGAAGCATGAAGCGTTTGTGAAAGAGGTTTTGTGTAATATTTCCTATTTCTGTATCCGTTGCAGACCTGATTTAACTGAAACTGGATACTATATGCATAGAATATATGCAGCAGTCCTTTCTAAAAATGGATTGTTCAGTAAGGAAATCGCATTTCAATGGGCTTTGAAGAAGTTTGGTACTTACTTAGGGGAAAGCGTAATGGGATATGGTTTCCAACCCAATTTTAATGTAAGTAAAGTTTCTAAAGAAGAATATGAAGAATGTCCTGCTACTGTATGGGGAGGCACTCCATTAAAAAGTGAAAAGATATTTTTAAGTCCTCAACAAGTAGATGGATTTCCAAAGAATATTGATTACATAAAAGAATGGGGATTCAAATAATGCCGTATTACATCAAGAAACCAAAAAAGAAGAAAGAAAAGCCTTTGCCGTTATTTGACAAGGCAGGTATCAAGATTAAGAAGAAGCCGGATTTAGTGGCCAAACTCGACAAAGTTTTCAGCCGCTATATCCGGCTTCGTGATTGTATGCCAAACGGGTATTTCCGTTGTATCTCATGCGGCCAGATAAAGCCATACGCACAGGCCGATTGCGGACACTTCCATTCGCGCCGCCACATGGCCACACGCTTTGACGAGGACAACGCCCATGCTGAGTGCCGGGCATGCAACCGATTCAGTGCTGACCATCTGATACAATATGAAAAGAACCTGAAGGTCAAAATCGGCCAGCAACGTTTCGATAAGCTGGCATGGAAGGCCGGACAAACAAAGAAATGGGCTGATTTTGAATTAATCGAACTCACGAAGTATTACAAGGCTTTGGGAGACAAACTAAGCAAGGAGAAAGGATTATAACCACATATTTGTTTTATTAGTTATCAAGACTGGGGGCGTTGTGAAACGCTCTCTTTCTTTTATTCTTCCATTCTAAATTTGGCTCCGCACTTTGGGCAAATAATAGTGTTCTTTTCATCGTTTAACTTGTCTTCATCAAGCAAGTCAAAAACGGAAACCCCTAATGCTTCTGCTATATTTTCAAGTGTTCCAATAGTTGGATTACCTTTAGATATAGTGTTTGCTAATGTGGAACGAGCAATATTTAGCTTATCTGCCAAATCCTGCAATGTGATACCTTGTGATTTACAATGTTCTGTAATTCTTAATTTCATAATTATGTGGTTTTACTTATTACAAAAATACTCCCATTGTGCCTATTGTACTATTATAATAGTAATAAATAATGTTAATATACTTATTTAATAGTATATAATATATTGTTTTATACTATTTAAATAGTACATTTGCATTGTCAAATTAAAACACTCAATGATATGGCAACAAGTAAGTATGACAAATCAAAGGTTATGAAAAGAGCATGGTACATCTTCAATCACTCTTTTATGTCTTTCTCTGATGCGCTTCGTGAATCATGGAAACGTATCAAAGAAGAAGTAAAGGCTGAAGAAAAGGCTGCTGCAAGACAAGCAGAATTTAAGAAAAAGAATGCCGCTTACAATTATCGTTTGAATCGTGCTTACTATGGTTGTAGATTTGGACACGATGACTGGGCACGCGATTTTCAAAATGATGCGAAAGTAGCTGTCAAACGTGCTATGAATTTAAGCAGATTACAGAGAATATCAATAACTAATAAAACAAAATAATTATGGATTTTTCAGAAGTTAGTAAAGAATTGGGTGGTCTTAATGCAGACCAAATATGTGAACTTGCAAAGTTTGGTAAGAACATTTTAGAAACTGCAGGTGTGGTAGGATTGTCTTCTGGCATCATAGGACTAGTAAGAAATCTTCTGTTAGCAGAGAACTTTGACCTTGAGGATAACAAATCAATCATTGAAACTTTATTACACATTGCTGACGAAGTAAACGAGTTGAATGAAAAGTGTTGGGGCGAAAGAAAGACAATGCTCGGCTTGACAGGTGTAGATAGTGATGATAAATATTTCGGTTTGAACGGTGCTACAAAGATTGAAGCGGCATAAAGTCTTAAGTATGTCTTACACAATTCTAGGGCGGTCTATATTGACCGCCTTTTTTACTCTAAAGAAAATATTTATGAACGAAATTTGGAAAGAAATTGAAGGGTACGAAGGTCTATACCAAGTATCAAATTTAGGCAGAATACAATCTTTGCCAAGAATAAACTTATGCGTAAATAGAACATACCTTAGAAAAGGTAAGGTCCTAAAAGGGTCGTCTGATAAAGATGGCTATTTATGTGTGCATCTTAGCAAAAATGGTATTGAGCATAAGTTTCTTGTGCATAGGCTTGTCGCTAAACATTTCATACCTAACCCGAATAATTATCAGCAAGTAAATCATAAAAACGAGATTGTAAATGATAATAGAGTTTTAAATCTTGAATGGTGTGATTGTGCATATAATATTCGGTATGGAACAGGTATAAAACGCAGGGCTAAATTACAAACGAATAAGCATGGCGCAAAAGCAGTCTTGCAATATACACTGGATGGCGAATTTGTCAGAGAATTTCCCTCCACAATGGAAATAGTTAGAACTTATGGATTTAGGCAATCACATATAAATGAGTGCTGTCTTGGAAAAGCAAAATCATCTTATGGATATGTATGGAAATATAAAAGCGATGGGGCGTAACAAATGCACCCCAAACCTCTATGACAACTTTGAAGTAAAAGATTTACGTCTGGTAGATGGTGGTAATGGCAAATGGGCTGTGTATTCTAATAACAGACAGTTAACCAATGTAAGATTCTAATATTATGGAAGAAGGATTTTTGAGACTAAGCCGCAGGTTTTTCTCGAATGAAATGTGGAAAGTAGCCCGTGAGTTTTCGGAATGCGAAGCGTGGCTTGATTTGATTCAGTCAGCACGATTTGAGGCAACCGACAAGGCATATAGCGAACTCATCGGAGGTCGGGAAATCTCTTATTCAAGAGGTCAATATCCAGCAT
>ONZU01000131.1_pt1 | contig 85961 bp, 74 predicted proteins | sample 1671161 | NCBI WGS metagenome assembly ONZU01 (sample SAMN06348128, study PRJEB24527) | human gut metagenome | biome: human gut; feature: ankylosing spondylitis patient; material: feces | host: Homo sapiens | place: China | collected 2015-10
CACGAAGGTATGCGAAAGAGACATGCTAGTCAATACGCCAATTTTGGAAGCTTACTGTAATTACTCATAATCTTGTGAATTTAAAGGAATAGTACAAAGATAAGATTTTTAGATGAAACAGACAACTAATGAGCAAGTTATATCGTTTTCTGCCAGCTTTGCCACCCTATATATAAACTTATAGGGGAAAGTGCGGACAGAAATGTAACTATTTTTGTCCGCACTAACTATAATAGTTTAAAAGAAGCCTGGCAAAGCTGGCAGAAATTCGGGAACAGGACTCACTCTGGTGATTGTAAACCGTTGATAATTATTGCTTGAGGACATTTCTGATCAGCGGAAGATGGTGCGGAGCAAAATTGCGGAACAAATACAGTTCATGCCCTCTTCCCAAAAAAGTTTCGGAGAAGAAGGCCTGAATGATATCAGATCAGATGCGAAGGAAATTATTCCAGATTATCCTTTCCTGTCCGTTCCAGCTCGTCAATAACTTTCAACAAATATTGGCCATACTGGTTCTTCAGCATAGGCTTCGCTACTTCCCGTAACTTGTCGGCAGTAATCCATCCTTTCCGGTAAGCAATGCCTTCCAGACAAGCCACTTTCAGTCCCTGTCTCTTCTCAATTACTTCAATGTAAGTAGAAGCCTCTGCCAGTGAATCGTGGGTACCGGTGTCCAGCCAGGCGAAACCTCTGCCCAGTGTCTGCACCTTCAGTTCTCCGTCTTCCAGGAAGCGTTGGTTCACAGTCGTGATTTCCAGTTCTCCACGGGCGGAAGGCTTGATGTTTTTAGCCACTTCCACTACTTTGTTAGGATAGAAATACAGACCTACCACTGCATAGTTTGATTTCGGATGCTGCGGCTTTTCCTCAATGCTCAGACAGTTGCCATCCTTGTCAAAGTCAGCCACTCCATAACGTTCCGGGTCGCTTACCCAATATCCGAATACAGTAGCCTTTCCTTCTTCCTCTGCCGTGCGTACAGCTTCGCGAAGCATGGCAGTAAAACCATTTCCGTGGAAGATGTTATCACCCAGTACGAGGCAGGCTGCATCGTTTCCTATGAATTTCTCTCCGATAATGAATGCCTGTGCCAGTCCGTCCGGTGAAGGCTGTTCTGCATATTCCAGTCTGATACCAAAGTCACTTCCGTCTCCCAGCAGACGCCGGAAAGCCGGCAGGTCGTTTGGAGTGGAAATGATCAGGATCTCCCTGATTCCGGCCAGCATGAGGACAGAGAGGGGATAATAAATCATCGGTTTGTCAAACACCGGCAATAACTGCTTGCTGACACCTTTCGTGATGGGGTAGAGGCGTGTTCCGCTTCCCCCTGCCAAGATAATACCTTTCATAGTTGTGTGCGATTATCGGTTCTGATACATACTTTCGTAATACTTCTGATAGTCCCCGCTGGTTACGTTGTCCATCCATTCCTGGTTGTCCAGATACCATTTCACGGTTTCCTCAATACCTTCCTCAAACTGCAGGCTCGGTTCCCATCCCAGCTCCCGCTGCAGTTTTGTCGAGTCAATGGCATAACGCATGTCATGTCCTTTCCGGTCAGTCACGTAAGTGATCAGATCCATGTCAGCTCCTTCGGGACGTCCCAGCAGGCGGTCTACAGTCTTGATCACTGTCTTGATGATATCAATATTCTTCCATTCGTTGAATCCGCCGATGTTGTATGTATCCGCAATCTTACCTTTGTGGAAAATCACGTCAATAGCCCGTGCATGATCCACAACATACAGCCAGTCGCGTACATTTTCTCCCTTGCCATATACCGGCAGCGGTTTACGGTGACGGATATTGTTGATGAACAGCGGAATCAGTTTTTCCGGGAACTGGTAAGGACCATAGTTGTTGGAACAGTTGGTTACAATGGTCGGCATGCCGTATGTATCGTGAAAGGCACGTACAAAGTGGTCACTGCTGGCCTTGCTGGCAGAATACGGACTGTGTGGATTATACTTCGTATCCTCATAGAAGAAATCCTTTCCGTACGCCAGATGATGTTCAGCTGAAGAAGCCGTAGTGGTAAATGGCGGTTCGATTCCTTCCGGATGCGTCATTTCCAGAGCTCCGTATACTTCGTCTGTAGAGATATGATAGAAACGTTTGCCTTCATAACCTTCCGGCAGTCCTTCCCAGTATACCTTGGCAGCCTGCAGCAGCGAAAGCGTTCCCATCACATTTGTCCGTGCAAAGGTAAACGGATCCTTGATACTGCGGTCTACATGACTTTCCGCAGCCAGGTGGATGATTCCATCAATATGATACTGCTGCATCAGTTCCAGCATCTTGTCATAATCGCAGATGTCTGCCTTGACGAAAGTATAGTTTTCCTTGTTCTCAATATCCTTCAGATTGGCCAGATTACCCGCATAGGTTAGCTTGTCCAGATTGATGATATGATACTCCGGACATTTGTTCACGAAAAGTCTTACCACATGGCTGCCGATAAATCCGGCACCACCGGTGATCAGGATGTTGCGTTTGAAATCCATAATATTGTTGTTTAAGTGATAATTCATTTAATAACTCCCATATTGACCATACAAGTTTTCAGAGAATCTGTCCAGTATGGAATTTTCAATCCAAAGGCCTGTTTGATCTTTGTTTTGTCAAGAACTGAATAAGCCGGTCGCTTTACCGGACTGGGGAATTCGTTACTGTGGCAAGGCTGGATATCGCAGGTGGTATTTCCTGCCAGTTCATCAATAACCTTTGTGAAGTCATACCAAGAACATACCCCTTCGTTACTAAAGTGGTATACACCCGTCTTGCTGTATTCATTCCGGGGCTTTTCTGCAGTGTAGTCATCCAGGATCGCTTTGATGGCAACAGCCAGATCGAATACCACTTTCAGTTGTGGTCTGGTAGCTGTCAGGTTCAGCATGGTCTTCACAAAGTTCTTTTTAAATTCTGAAAAATTTTTAGTGAACTATCTATAATGTTGATTCTTGTCTTTGTTCCCAGATGATAGAATTTGCTATATTTATGTTGGAAGATGGAATTTCTGCTTGATACAACAAAATACCCTCCTCCTAATAAAAAACTGACAATGATTTTCTTCTGTCAACTTATTGGCTATAACCGTAAGTTAGATTTCCTTTATCGAAATTCTCTGTTATCTTGTACGACACCCTTTTACGCAACATACCAATTTACACTGTGTTAAATAGTGGTAGCTGAAAATGAGTTCAGGTGCGAATTCGTAAGATGGCATACTTTTTTTGTACAAATTTAACTTTTTTGATTTATGTATTATGGACTCATTTAGAAAACGATTCGAAAAGTACCCTATATCATTATTTTAAAAAAGTGTAGTTTAAATATTTAGTGATAATAAAGTATAGATGTTTTGATTGTGTTTATGAGTTAGAAGGTATTGATAGAGTTTATTATCATTGTTAAATATTGGGTATATATTAGATTTAGACACTAAAAACTAATAATTTTGATACTTGTTGTATGTGTAATTGGTTTTATTTACTAAATGTTATTCTTCTTTATTTTTATGAAACAGAATCCAAATACAACTACCTATAACTCCTATAAAAATACAAGCTATAATAATAACAAGCTTATTAGGGCCAGAAGGATAGAGCGGTATAGAAGCTGGTTCTATAATAGCAAAAACAGGTTTTTCTTCCTGTAATTTAGCCTGCGCCATTTGTAATTGGGTTTCTATTTGACTATATATCTGGAAGGCTATATTCATTTCATTTTGAAGGCGATTTCCTTCTGCTTGCGTTTGTTGCCGTATGACATTCTTGTTAGCATCCATAAAGTTTGCGTACTTTTCTTGTGCTTTAAAATATTCCTCTTTACGTTCTTTGCAAAGTTTTTCTAAATAATTGTAATTCTCTAATGCTTTTTTTGTGCGATAATTAATAATATATTTTTGTAGTTTTGAAACTGCACTATCAGCCACAATAGCACAAGCAATAGGATCTTGGAGTTTTGCTGATACCGTTGTTTTATTTGTTTTTTTATCAATGTCTACGGACAGGACATTTTTTATATTGGCTATATTATTATATTGTTCGGGTGTTAATCTGAAAGGGTCTATTGTGTCCTTTATATTATTAGTTTTAGATTCTGAAGTGAGCTTAAAAATAAATGACATTAATTTATTAGGAAACTGGAATACATGAGACCACCATGGTTTCTTTTGTGATTGTATGTATTGAGTTAATTCAATCGTGTCATTTTTAATAGTTTGTACTTTGGTATTGTACATTTCTATTAGAAATGGCGTAGATTGACTAATTTCTGGGAACATAGTACTATTTATAGCATCTGACTCTACTCCTCCCATGTTAACTCCTAGCATTGATGCCATTCCAGATAATTCACTGGAACTACCACTCTTTCCTGACTCAGGAGATAGAGTTACAGTCACTTTATATTGTTTGGGGAGACTAAATGAGATTATGAAACCTATAATAATACTATATATTAAAATGTGCAATATAAATCGTTTTCTTGAAATTAATTTTAATGCTAATTTTTTGAAATCAATTTCAATTTCTTCTGAGTTATGTAATGGAGATTGTTCCATAGCTTTTGTCATTTAAAAAGTAAATTTATTGTTTGAGTATATTCGTTTTTTATAAGTTCTATATTAAATTCATTCTCAATTTTCTTTCGTCCGTTTTGTCCCATTTTTATACGACTCTCTGGAGATAAATTAATCATTTTATTTAGTGCTTCAACTAAACTACTTACATCATTGGTTGAACATAAAAAACCATTATATCCATCTTCTACGACCTCTTTACATCCTATATTATCTGTTGTAATCAAAGGTTTTCCAGCAGCTGCACCTTCCATTAGACAAAAAGGTATTCCCTCTCGATAATATGATGGTAAAACAACACAACTGCTTTTGTAAATATAGGGCCTAACGTCATTTGTATTACCTAAATATTCTATATAACCATTATTGTTCCATTCCATTAGTTGTGTCATAGAAATTCCCATCGGATTATCATTGTCTACAGTGCCAAGTAGCTGAAATCTGATAGTAGGATTCGATTGTTTTATTTTTTTTGCAGCTTCAACAAAAATACCAACCCCTTTGTCCCATAACATTCGTGCAAATAGAAGAAAAACAAGTTCATTATTTGGGTTTATATCAGCGCTTACTACCTGAAATTTATTAATATCTATACCTTCTCCTTTTAGGATTTTTACTTTATTTCTTGCTATAATAGCTTTGTCTACAAATAGAGAAGCATCATCATTATTTAAAAACCATACTTGTTTGGCTCTTTTGAAAGATAGTTTATATAATATTTGTACTATATTATTGATAATGCTTTTCGTGTTGAAAACATATCCTAGTCCTGTAGTGACAGGTATATATGGGATGTTTAGGTGTGATGCAGCTAGACCTCCATATATATTAGGCTTGATAGTATAAAAGAAACAACCATTAGGCTTAATTTTTTTTATATGTTTTCTATATTGAAAGTATAACTTTAAATCTTGAATTGGATTAGTGCCTTTTCTTTTAATATTGATTGGAATAAAAGTACAACCTAGTTCTTTTATGAGCTTTTCATAATAAGGGTCTGATGGCGCAATTACAAAGACTTTATGTCCATTTTTTATACATTCTGATAATATATCTTTTCTGAAGTTATACATACTCCACGCTGTATTTCCTGAGAAAATTAATTTCATGATAGTATTTTTTTGTTGGTTAAATTATATTGTTTGGATATGTACAAGAACAATAAGATAAATAAATATAGAAAGTTCGTTCTGTATCTAATGGCTGATCCAGGATTAAAAACGCCAAAAGGGTAATGTAATAGGCTGATACCTGTAATAATAATGAAATAAGAAAAAAGTATTATAATATCTAATTTGTATTGTGATAAGAGTCTGGTAATCAGCTTGCTTGATAATGCTATCAGTAGTGCCAATAAAATCAAACTTTCTATTCCAGCAATAAGGTGAACAGGGCTATGTAGCATCTCACTTAATGTTGGGCCAAAAAATGCGACGAACATACCGACTGGAGCTTTATAAAAGAAATCATTTTCTTTTAACCAAATATTATCTCTAGTAGAATTTGCATTAGGATCATCAAAATGTAGATACATTATATCTGCATATTTATTAATGATATCACTAATACAATATAAAAATAGAAGGTTACAGCATATAATAAATAATCCAAAGAGAGTTTTTAACTGAATTTTATGAAGGTGTTCATTCATTATATATATGATACATAAACCTTGAAGAATGAAAGGTAAGTATTGAGGTTTAAAAATTAAACATAAATATATTGCAAAAAAATCTAGCTTTTTTAGTTTATAATCCCTTTGGAGGAAACGGATTATTAATCCTCCTAATATTGCAGAAAAAGTTAAACCGATAGTTTCCTTTGAACAAACACTGGTCCATACACAAAAATTAGGCAAACTTAGCACAATAATTAAGAGCCTGTTATCTACATATTTACGAAACTGAAAAGAATCAATACTCCATTTGATAATGAAGAAAGAAAGTAGAGTAAATGGTAAATTAGAAAGAATGTTTGATCCTCCTAAAATGCCAAAGATACTACCGATTGCATCCATCATAGCTGTGGAGTTATAGAATAAATTAATATCCCCTAAAGAACTTAACGGAGCTGTAAGATATCTGTTTGTATCACCCAAAGTTGTTAGTTTTGCATATATAAATATTGAAAATACTAGGTAAAATAATCTGATTACAAAATAATATAGCCAAAATCTGTCAACTTTTATACTATATTGCATGATTACTTATATTTTTTTTCATTCAATAAAATGAAAGGTATATAAACTTCATTCATGAATGTGCTTATGTAATTTGAGTATTTAGTTCTCCACAAATTACGGGCATTGACTTTGTATCTATTTATTTCACTTCTTAAGTTCTCCTTAGAAAAAAGAGTTTTCAGCTCGTTTATATCTTCATTTATTGTAAATCCCGTATTGTATTTTTCAGTTTTAATTCCAACATAAGTATCTTTAGTCGTTAAAATTGGCTTTCCTAAATATAGACCTTCATAATATTTATTGGGGGCTGCATAAATATGGTTTGGAATAGTTTTCTCATAAATTGCTAATATAATATCTGAATTTTTCATAATTTCAATACCTCTTTCGTAAGGCACAGTTCCCCAATAATGAATATTGTTAACCTTTTTACAAGCCTGTTTTATTAGTTCCTCAAGCTCTCCAAATCCTGCTACTTCCAATTTAATTTGCTCTGAATGTGTCTCGGCATATTTGATGACTTTCTCAATTCCTCGGTGTTTTGTTAAGACTCCGACATAAGAAATTGTTATTTGAGTTCCTATTTCTTCTGTTTCAGATGTATTTAGAGGCTTGAAATTGGGGATATTGGGTAAAACCCAGATATTTTTAGGCTGAAACTTTATTTGTTTTTTTCGTTCTTCTTCGCATACAATAGTTCTGTCAGATAGTTTCAATGCAATGTATTCAAAACTTAATATACAAGATTTTATGAAAGGATTGTGTAACTCTCTGGAATCTACGAACCAGTCGAAGATATCATAAATAACCTTTTTATGAAAAAAGATTTTCATGAAAATAGCGGGGAGTATTGTGTCAAAGTCACATGCATGAATTATCTCTATTTTTTTTCTATTTGAAATGAGTTGCTTAAATAAGAAGAGATTAAATCCAAGGAGTCTAGTCATGTTTTTCATCCCTGAACCATAAACAGCTTTTTTATGATAATAAATATAGTTCTTATTGTCTGTAAATTTGAGATTTCGATCCCAGCAAAAGACAAGAAAACTAATTCTTTTCTCAACTACAGCGTCAATGTATTTTTGTAATCTTGAGTCCGGATTTCCGTCAGTACTTCTTAGAAATGCGATCATCTTTTGTAATTATAAGTGTTGTATAAATGAAACAATTCGTTCACAGGCTTTTCCATCGCCATATGGATTTGTGGACTGACTCATTTGTAAATAAGATTTTTCATTATCTAATAAATCAGATACACTATTTATAATTGTATCATAATTTGTTCCAACTAATTTTACTGTTCCTGCTTCAACAGCTTCAGGACGTTCTGTGGTATCACGCATAACCAAAACTGGTTTGCCCAAGCTAGGGGCTTCTTCTTGAATACCTCCACTATCCGTTAATATAATAGTTGCTTTTTCCATTAAATAGATGAAGCTAAAGTATTCTAATGGTTCTATGAAAAACATATTTGATAGTTCCGATAAATTTTCGCCAAAAACTTCATGAATAGGTTTTCTAACATTAGGGTTCAGATGCATTGGATATACAAAATCTACATTTGGATATTTCTGAACAAGACTTTTGATTGCTTTACACATATGAATGAAACCGTCTCCAAAATTTTCTCTTCTATGGCCTGTGATCAAAATTAACTGTCGTCCATTATTTAGTCTTTGGGTGTCATAGCCGCATTGTACAAGATTTTGGTATAAATTTTCGCTTAGTGTATTGTCAGCTTTTATTTTCTTTATAACATAAAATAGAGCATCAATAACGGTATTTCCTGTAATAATGATATTTTTGCTATCTATGTTTTCTTTAATGAGATTAGTTTTACTTAATTCAGTTGGTGAGAAATGATAAGTTGCTATACGGCCTGTGATTTGTCTGTTCATTTCTTCAGGCCAAGGACTATAGATATTATGTGTTCTTAACCCCGCTTCTACATGAGCAACAGGGATCTGTTGGTAAAATGCAGCTAGTGCAGTTGCAGTACTAGTAGTAGTGTCACCATGTACTAATACTATGTCAGGTTTAGCTGTTTTTAATATGTCACGCATTCCTATAATAACTTGTGAAGTAACATCATATAAGTCTTGCCCAGCTTTCATGATATTCAAATCGTAATTAGGCTTGATCTTGAAAAGTTCTAAAACTTGATCTAACATTTGTCTATGTTGACCTGTCACACAGACTTGCGTTTCAATGTTATTGTCCTTTTGAAATTCTTTTACCAATGGGGCCATTTTTATTGCTTCAGGACGTGTCCCGAATACGAGCATAACTTTTTTCATATGTTTATTATGATAGGAGTAAATTTTCTTTAAGTGTTTCTATTGTTGTCTGGATGCTGTATGATTGTTTGAAGATGGTACGTGCATACTTACTTGCTTCTTCTAGTAATATGGGATTGTTTTTAAGTCTATTAATACTAGCAATCATTTCTTCTTTAGTATTGGCTAATCCACCGATTTTATTATAATCAATATTATAACCTTCAAATGCTTCTTGGGTGCCTATTATAGGACAGCCATACATAAGTGCTTCAGCAGTTTTTGTCTTCATTCCTCCACCTGAGAATATAGGTAAAACCACAATATCTGCATTATAATAAAATGAAGCTAAATCATCCACATACCCATATACTTCTAGATTGTCTGAGGAAGTAAATATTTGGTTCATACCATTTCCTACAACTTGAAGTTTGCAGTTTTGTAGATGGGGGAGAATATTCTTTATGAACCAGGTCACTCCTTCTATATTTGCAAAAAAAGCAAATCCAACAAAAAGAAGAGTTAAAGGACGATTAGTGGCATTCTTCGTTTTAAGTCCTGATTCAAATTTATCAATAAAAGTTGTCGGTAATAAGATATTGGCTGTCTTCCCATAAAGCTTATTTAATAGCAGATTATCCCGCTGGTTTAGCAGGATTATTTTATCTGCAAATTCGCAAGAAAGAGCTTCGTTATAGGCTGTTTTTTTTGCGATAAATTTATTTTTCCAAGTAGGATTAACTCTTACTTCTTCCATCGTATATTGTTTCTCTATGTTATGGAAAAATACATATATTTTGAGATTAGGGAATTCTTTTCTTAGAATTTTAGCAAGTTTGCCAAATTTTGATGTTGATAAAAAAATAGAGTCAATGTTGTTATCCCTTATATACTTCGTTATTTCCTTAACAGTATGTGGAGACAATCCAAGCATATAGTTTCTTAATAAATTGGCGAATGTTTTGAATGAATTTTCACACTTAACCGAATAGGTGTGAAAATTCTCTTTATATATAGTCTTTAGAGCAAAAATATTCCTTTGGTTCACCCAATCACCTCCATTTTTTACCTTATTGGGATTGTCACCTATGTAAAGAAGCTTTTCCATATTACTGATCTCTATTTTATGTGTTACTATCTAAGTCTCTTTATTTTAGCATATATATTGAAAAGCATTACTTGAAAATTGAATGGAATTTGCAGTAGTATTCTTTTTATATATGAAGATATATATTCTCTATTAAAGTTATTTGAAGTATATTTTGGAAGTATTGTTTTTAATTCATTTATTATAAATTTTTTGTCCTGTCTATTTATAGATGGATTCTTTTCAAGGATAAGTGACAGATTAAAGGCATATATTGTTTCTATGGCATAAAAGGAAATAATAAAAGAAGAAAGTTTTTGTTTGTTTTGATATAATAAATCTAGATTGTTACGAATGATCCATGAATTATCATTATAGTTCTTAAGACTTTTATGTGTTGTAATAGAGTTTGCTCTAATAAGGTATAAATATGTGACTGTTTTGCTGCAAGCCATTGAATTTGCAGATAAAGCTAATCTGAAGGAAAAATCTAAATCTTCGTGGTATAGCCCTTCTTTGAAATAGAGTTTATTAGTTATGATAAACTCTCTTTTTATTAATTTATTACAGGCCATTACATTCCATTTAAAAAGAAGATAGTCTTTCAGAATTTTTTCATTACTCTCCAAATAGGTATCTGATAATAAAGGATATGAACGATTTTCTGCTCCTGTTGTTTTTATTTCTCCTATAACAAAATCTATATTAGGATGTTTTGTGGTTTGATATACAAGATTTTGAATGGCATCGTTTGGCAATAAATCATCACTGTCTAAGAAAAAAAGATATTCTCCTGTGGCTTTCTTTATGCCAGTGTTTCGAGCAGCTGAAAGTCCTTTATTCTGATCGTGATGTAATATCTTTATGCTAATTTTTCCTTTATATGTGGATGCGATTCTTTCAACAATCTCCATACTATTGTCAGTTCCACAATCATCAATTATGATTACTTCAATGTCTTTATATGTTTGATGGAAAACAGATTGAATACAAGCTTCAATATATGGAGCAACATTATATATGGGTATTATAATGGATACTTTCATTATTTTTTTATATAAGTAAGTAACGTTCTCCCTAATTTCTCTCCTAAATAAGAATAAATTGTATAAACTAAAGATCCTCTTGGCCATTCATTTATCCCCATATCTTTTTTTAGAATATTTATTAAGGGGTATTTATGTACGAGAGTCGAATAATGAAATTTGTCGTCATTGACTCGTACCTTTGTTAAAGGCTGTAAGTCTGTTTTATAAGGGTATTGTGCGAATCTGTATAAATTATTATAGATATAAATTTGTAATTCTTTATTGTATAAGAATAGTTTGTTGTTTATATAGTGTTTGATATATCTTTTTGCTATTTCCTGATGTAAGTTACATAGTTCCTTTCCATACTTATATTCAGATTTCTCTTCATAAACTGGTATAATTATTCCATCTTTATTTTCGGTATATTTGATAGTTCTTTGGCTTCCAGTTGCACAAAAATATTGTTCAATTACAGCATATAAACTATTTAAATATCTTAAAGAACTATGGGTGTTCTTGTAACGTTCACTATAAAATATAGAGAAATAATAATCACCTTTATGCATTGAAACTCTATCAGAAGTCACCTCTAAATAATAACCTTTAACTTGAGAAAAACCAGCATTAAATAGAATCTGATTGATGATCTTGTGGCATTTTCTTGTCCCCCTAATATCGCATATTGCACAATCTTTTGATTTAGAAGCCAATCCTGTTTGTATGAAATATTTTGTTACAAGTCCTTTTTGTATGATATATTCTAAACTTATTTTGTTTTTAAAAGCTTCATTCTGATAGAGTTTTATTAATAATTCTTCCCCTTCTTTTTCCGAACAGATAATTTTACAACTTAGTTCATCTGATATGTATTCTGAAATATCGATATTTGTTCGGTCTATGAATAGCTCTTTTAATTTTTTCCCTGTTAATTTTCCGAGCACTTCTTTTATATCGTTATATTCAGCAGACTTTGTTCCTGGAAAATAGAGAGCACTTCTTGAGGTATAAATATACTGTAAGTTAATGCTAGGATAGTGAGGTTGGATTTGCTTTGCAATAAAAAAAGGTAGAAATCCATCTCTTGCTAAGAAGAAGAGATGCTTGATATTTGATTGCTTGGCATCTTCTAATATTTGAAATACAAAGGATACAAGTAAAGGTATTGTAATGTTGACTCCTAAATTTAATTGTGGCAAAGAATCAAAAGATAAGCGTGTGGCCTTTTGAATACCTGCTAATTGTTGATTTATATAAATGCCAGGAAAGAGATCTTGTTTTAGAATTTGTTGTTCATAATTAGAAAATCTGTGTTTAATTAGATGTGCATGGATACCTTTCTTTTGGGGTATTTTGTAATCACTTTGTTCATTATCTCCCCAGTGATGCCATTGCTTAAAGTTAATATTATTTTCTTGTGCAACAAAGTCAAACAAATCTCCTTTTGATTTTGTCTTCCCTGAAATGCATGAGATGTATAATTTATCACCATTTTTCCAAAAACCTTGTTCAGTCAATACCTCTTTAAGAAAAGTTTCTGGAAGGTACATATCAGAAATATAGTATATTTTATAGCCTTTTTTATGCAATATATCAATTTGCTTTTTTATTGATATCACACCTACTAAAACTTCTTTCTCAATAAGCATTTCTGCTTGAGCTATCTCCTGATTGGTAATATTTGTTAGACCAGAAAAATCACATACGTTGTATATGTCTTTAAGAGTTACTTCTGTATTTTTCTTATTTCTAGCTGTTTCTTCTCCAGATATGCGGATATTTACAAAATCGGCTCTAGAACTTTCAGTACTATTTTCTCCTAAAATTCTGATAGCCAATAAGTCAAATACATTATGTGCGAATCCACATGACCTAATTAAACAAGTGTCAAATATGTCAAAAGAAAAGTACATGAAATTATTGATAAAGTGTGATTGTTTTTGATTGTTTTTTTCGCAGATGTCTCCATATATATCGCATGAAGTTATATAAAGGAAGAGAACCGTATAAGAAGCAACTTAAAGCGATACGCCAATATAAGCTTGGTACTAATTCTTTATTTTTCTTTAGTACGGATATATTTAAATTCTTATATGGATTAGTCCATTCTTTTTGTAAATTTCCTTTGCTTCTGAATATAAGTTGACAGAGATTTCTTAATCGTATAAAATCAACTTGTTGCTTATATTTATCTAATATTTTATTTTTCTCTAAAAAATTAATGAGAAATGTTTCACAAAAGATGATATTTTCAAGGGACTGTCTTGATAGAGATTGTGAATAGGAGTTGCAATTATATTGTACGTAATGTAGAAAAGCATTGGGAATGTGAAAAATACGTTTTGCATAATAAAATAATTGAAGTGCGATTAGAAAATCTTCTCCATAGTTAATTCCCTTGATATATTTTATATTATTCTGTGTATAAAGTTGTTTCTTAATTAATTTATTCCAATTATAACCTTTGATTTTATCTTCTAAATTAGCTTTGAATATTTCTTCGTGAGTTGATGGTATCGTTTGAGAAATATAATTTGCATGGTCTTTATATTGAAGCCAATAATCTGCTATAACTATATCTGCATCATTTGTTATAGCTGTATTATACATTTCTTCTAACATATTAATTTCGCAATAATCGTCACTATCTAAATGTATAATATAATCACCTTGAGCGTACTTCATTCCGGTTTCTCTAGCAGCAGCAAGTCCTTCGTTTTTTTTATGATTTATGATATTAAATGATATATTCCCATTATAATGAGATAAAATTTCTTTTATGATGTTTATACTTTTATCTGGAGTTGCGTCATTTACGATTATACATTCTATATCTTCTGTCATAGTTTGATTAATGACAGATTCGATACAACGATGTATATATTTTTCTACGTTATAAACAGGTATAATTACAGAAATTTTCATCTCCTCCAAAATTTAGAAATTAATTTTGCTATGAATAATATGATTTTTTGTCCTGATAAAGAGGTTCTGTTATATCTTTCTATTAAATCATTTGCTGGAATAAATTCTTGATAGTCTATTAAAATACGTGTAGGAAACATTTGTTGAAAGGCTACTTGTCGTTCTTTTTCAAAAGATTTAGTATTACTAATACCTCCCATATCAAAGATACATATAATTGTTTGTATAGGTTTATATGTACAACTCTTTATAATTAAAGTTTGCATGAAAAAAACCCAATCTGAGACTATTTTAAAGTTTTCATCATAGGGGTTTTCAGTTAAAAGATTTGTTTTAATAAATGATGCTTGATGGCTTAAACTTGCTATATGAAACCATTTAAATGAAATTTCTTTAGGTGGATACCAAAATTGTATTGGATTAGTATTGAGTTGAGTAATTCCTGTTATAATATCTGATTGTTGAGACTCTGAAAAGACCTTTTTAAGGACATCCTTGTCATAAAAACAATCGCCAGAGTTCATAAAAATACAATATTCTCCATGAGCTTGAGCTATGCCTTTATTCATTGCGTTATAAATTCCTTTATCTGGCTCACTAACCCAATAGCTTATTTTATCAGTATATTTTTTTATAATATCAACACTTTCATCAGAGGAGCCACCATCTATGATGATGTATTCTAATTTAGGATAGGTTTGAGAGATGACGCTTTTTATAGTCTCTTCTAGCCCGTTTTTGTTATTATAATTAATGGTAATGACCGATATCAATTGTTGTTTCATAGTTTTATGCATTTATTTATGAGAGGAATTCGTTGAAGTAGGCTTTTAGTTCCAGGACATAGTAGATATAAACCATATATATATACAATACTAAATAATGGTATAATGATTGCAGCAAATAAGATCCAATTAATAAAATTTAATTTTGGATTAATGGGTAATATTATCGTAAATATGTGAATAATAAAGAATGACATTATGAAAACTATAAAATATTTTAAAGCACCTTTCCAATAAATAGATATTTTTTCATGCAATCCAGCTTTGAAAAGATAGATCGGTTTCCAAAGTACAATAATGAAAAATAGGCTAACTATTTTTCCTAATAGGATACCAATAATTCCCCAATGTAAGGCTGTGATTATAGTTACAATAATATTTATGCTTCCTTCTATCCATGCAGCCCATGTGTCTGCAAAAAGACCATATGCACTATTAAACATGTCAACTGTTTTTCGTGTTTCCATAATAAAGATATTGGTAAGAAGAAGTATTAATATGGTATGTTGTAAAATATATTCTTCTCCTAGCCATAGAACGATAAAAGGTTCTAAAAGGTGATATAAAGCAAAAACTAGAAAACCTGCAATGAAGGAATTTATGCAGTATACTTCCCAGAATATTTTTATTATCTTGGCTTTATCTCCTTCTGCCACAAGATTTCCTATACTTGCAGAAAAACCGTCTATAGCAGTCAGAAAGATCTGTGAGACTTTGGCTGTGATTAAAGTATAATTCCCATAATATGCAACCATCTTTAATGAAACAAAAGCAAAAATTAAAATTTGATCACTTTGGGATAATAGAAAATCTTTAAATTTATGAATGAATATTTGTTTTGTAAAAGTTATTATCTGTCTATTTTGAGGATAAGCTTCCTTTCCTCTAGAAATGGAAGCTTTTAACCACGTATATTCCTTGGTTATTTTCCAATTTAATAATACACATGAAAAAATTGCAGCTATTATTTCTAACGTAATCCATAAATAATAGTTTTGGAGAGTATATGCTATAATAATTTGGACAATAGTTTTAATGAGAAGGGTACTTTGTAGATATTTGGTAACTAAATAGTTCTTTTGATCGGCGGTTAATAGAATTTGTCTATAGTTGATGAAATAGCTACATAGCGAAGAAAATAAGATAGAGAAAAAAGCAAAATAAATAACTCCTATTGGAATTGTAGTTCCTTTAAAAATAAAAGGAAGAAGTCCACTTATGATAAGGGCTGCTATAAATATAAATATCCCAATTTTCCTATAAAGGAATCCAAAAACAGATATGATGTCATTTATTTTTTCTATATCTTTTTCTTGGAGAGGTTTGTATAAATTATACGCAACAGCTGTTCCTACTCCCATTTCTGCTAAGCTAAGAAAACCTAAAATATTTACTAAGGTACCAGAAAGTCCAATGAAATCAGCTCCAAGATTTTCTAAAAATATTTTTCTAGAAAAAAAAGATAGTCCTAATGATAGAAAATAGAATATAAGATTAATTCTAGCATTTAATATGCTTTTCGTTACACGTGATTCTGTCATGTTTTATAGAGACTTATTTCTATTGTTGTTTGTCTGAATTTTTCTATTTTTTATCACTATGTCAAACCACAAGTTCAGTCCTGTCCAAACAACAACATCAGTGATAAATACCAATGTGTTATTCCATCCGGAATGCACGGTAACCAAGGTAAATGCACAAAGACTGGCAGACATTAGTTGGATAGTGATCAATGCCTGGCGTGGGGAAAATCCCATATCCAGGAATTTGTGATGAATATGAGTCTTGTCTGGCAGGAAAAGAGCCTTTCCATTACGTGCCCGGCGAAGAACCACGCGCACTACATCGAGCGAAGGAACAAGCAGGACGCTGAAAGAAACGAGCAGGGGAGAACCCAGAATTTCTTCAGTGGGAATAGTTCCGGTGTACATGCAGTATTTGATGACAAAGAAGCTGAGAATGTATCCCAGTGTCAGACTTCCGGTGTCGCCCATAAAAATCTTACGTCCGCGGTCGGCGTTGCCAAATACATTGTAGGAGAAGAAGGGGATCAGGATGCCTACACAGACAAAGGCTAGCAGAGCATAGATCCATTGCTGGTTGTGAATGAAAATGACTCCCAGAATGGTAAGGGCAACCATACTCAGACTGGAGGCAAGTCCGTCGATACCGTCAATCAGGTTGATGGCATTGGTGATGAATACGGCCAGCAGCATGGTCAGGGGAATTCCTACAAAGGTGGGAATCTCGTATATTCCGAAAAGTCCGTAGAAATTATTGATATAGAGTCCTGCCAGCGGAAAGAATGCGGCAGAGATGATCTGTACAAAGAATTTCTTGCGGTATCTCACTCCCATAAGATCATCGGCAATACCAACGATATACAACAGGGTAAGCCCGGCAATAAGGAAGAGCAGCTCGGTTACCATGGTTACGGTGAACTGCGGATCGGGGAGATATCCTAGCAAGATACGCAGGGCAGTGAAAAAGCAGGTGGTGCAGAGGATGACGGGAAAGAACGTAACTCCTCCCAGTCTTGGAATGGGGCGCTTGTGGATCTTCCGGGCATCGGGAGCATCGAAGAGCCGTTTGCGCAGAGAGATAATCAGAATGTTCGGAATAATGATTCGTCCGAGAACGATTGCAGTAATGAAGGCTGCAATTATTAAATACATGTTTGCCATGTGAAGAATAGTTTTGGGTACGCTTCGCGATTACCTGTCCCATTCAGAGAAGAAAGGTAATTGCGAAATTGAATAGTATTTACTTGCAAATGTAGGCTTTATTTTCGAGACATCAAAGCGGAATGTGGCCAAAATACGCCTCTGCAAGGGATTTTCTTCACAATGCAGAGGAAGGGAAAATACTGCACGGAAAAGTAACAAAAAAAATCCCCGGGGAGATAACCTGTTCATTATCACCCCGGGGAGAGTGTCATTTTCGGAAAATCCGCTTACTTGACAATATTGGCTATCGATGCAACCATCGTTGCTAAAGAGGCAAAGGAAGTGGCATAGCCCAGAACATTGCCCAGACTGTTCTTGCGCTGTTTGTTGGGCACCACAATCTCGCAGCCGGGCTCGATCTGCTTCTTGCCGCTGCCTTTCACTTCAGCCACCTGCCCGTTCATGTAGATGATGAACTTCTTGCTCTTCTTGGCATTGCTGGAGTAGCCTCCGGCCTGGCTGAGATAGTATTTCACGCTCTTGCCGTCTATGTAGGATACAGTATTCGGCATCATGACAGCTCCGTTGATCTTCACGGTGTTGTTGAATTCCGGTACGGTAATGATGTCGCCTTCTCTCAGGACAATGTCGGCGTTGCTTCCGGGTTTGGCCAGAGCTGCTTCCAGGTCGATTCCGACGGTGAAGACACTGTCAAGCTCCAGCTTGAGTGAATCGGTCATGCCGGTTCCCAGTTCCTTCTGCATCATCTTCAGGACATCTTCCATGCGTTTCTTTTCTTCCTCGTTGGCGATACGGGTCAGCTTCGCACCGCGGACGTAACCGAACTGGGTTACACCACCGGCTTTCTTGATTACGTCGGTCAGGCGTTCATTCTTGCTGGTCAGGGTGTACTGGCCGGAGTAGAGGACTTCGCCCTTGACGGTTACATTGGCCTGTTCGCTGTAACCCGGACTGCGGCGTACGAATACCTGGTCGTATGGCTGGAGAACAAATCCGGCCTCACCGTCAACCACAAAGCCGTCTTTCAGAGCAAATGAGAAGGTTTCTCCGATAGTCTGCGCCTCGGTGGTGCTCTTCGGGTCACGGATACGGCGGGATACGTCTACGCGTACAAGGGAGGCTGATTCTTTCAGACCGCCTGCAGTGATGACGATGTCTTCAAGCGTCATATTGTCTGCATAGGGATATTCTCCCGGCAGGGTGACTTCTCCATAAATGCGGATGCTGCCCAGATCTTTCAGGTCGTGGATGCTGGGGATATAGAGTACATCGTTGTTGCGCAGGGCAATGTCGGGGCTGCTGCCTGCCAGAATGCCCTTGATGTCCACGGAAAGTACTTCGCTGGTGAGGTTCTCGCGCTGGCGGTAGAGAACGGCGCGGTTGGTAAAGGCGTCGCCCAGCAGACCGTCGGCTTTTTCAACCAGCTGCTTGACGGTGTTCAGTGAACCGCTCAGTTCATAAATGCCCGGGCGATAGACGGCTCCTTTCACTTCCAGACGGTTGGTGAAACGTTCCAGGATGGGATCGGCTGTCACTTCATCGCCGTCGCACATCTGGAAACGGGTGAAGTCTTTCGCATCTACCGTAGCTACAGAGTATTCGCGGCCTGCCTGACGGATGACGCGCAAGCTGTTCTTGTAGCCGTCTGCGGCAAAGTTTCCGGCGTATTTAAGCAGGGTCGCGATGGATTCATCGGATTTCATTTCGTAGCGCATCGGGCGTTTTACCTTGCCGGTGATCTTGACGATGGCTTCATACGGGGGAACGATGATGACATCTCCTTCCTGCAGGCGGATGTCGTCCTGGATCTTTCCTTGCATGATGAATTCGTAGACATCAACCTTAGCGACGTTCTTTCCGTTGCGTGCAACGTGGATGTTACGCAAACTACCGATATCGCTGACTCCGCCGGCACTGTAAAGGGCGTGGAATACCGTCGCAAAGGAGGACAGTGTATAGGTTCCGGGGCGCAGCACTTCACCCATCACATTGATCTGGATGGTGCGGGCATTGCCGAGGGAGACCTGGATATTGTTGCCGGAGTCTGCATAAATTTTGCTGAGTTCCTGCTTCAGAACATTCTTCGCTTCGGACACGCTCATGCCGTTCAGCAAGACAAGGCCCAGATCGGGGATATTGATGTAGCCGTCCGGAGAAATGGTTTCGCGGATGGTGTTCTGGCTGGCTCCCCAGATGTCGATGATCACTTCATCACCCGGACCGAGACGGTAGTCGGGAGGAGTGGCCACGTTCATGTTGGGTTCGAAGGTCAGATTTTCGGTGTTGAAGATGTCACGGCCGAATACCTGGTCTTCGGGATCATAGTCGTAAAGGGGAGTCAGTGAAAGTGAATCGCTCAGAAGGGATACTACCCGGTTCTGGTTGGTATTCTTGCTGTATTCCATGGAGTAGGGGTTGTTGGACTGGTCACGCTGGGAGAACTCGTTCTTCTTGCGCTCTTCTTCCATTTTCTTACGCTGACGGTATTCCTGCTCCATCTGTTCGCGGCGTTCCTGCTGCAGTTCAGAGTTACGGTTAGTATTCTTGCGGTAACCGTTCTGGTAATAATAATCGCTTTCTCCGGAGGAAGACTGTCTCATGCGGTCCTGTGAAGTGGAACTGCTGGTGCCCAGGGTTCCTTTGGACTGTTGCTGATACATTTCCTGTACTCGGCGTGCCTGTTCTTCGGTAACGCCCCGGCGTGCCAACTCCATGGCGATCTGCTTCTGGTCTTTTCCCTGCTGCATTCCCTGTTTGACATACTCCAGTACCTGGCTGTCACTCATGGTCTGTGCCGCTGCGGGGAGAGCTCCCAGCAGGAAAAGGCAGAATGCGAGTCTTGCGAATCGTTTCTTCATAAAGAGTTATCTTTAGTTTGGTTTGTTTTGTTTTTGTCTTTCCAACTTGGTAAACTTCCTGCAAAGGTAGGCTTTTTTGTTGGATTTTCAGAGTTTGAAATCCGAAAAAAAGCAAAATGTGGTGAAGGAAGAAAAGGAATTGCATGACAGGCCGGAAAAGGTTACATCCAAAGCCGGGAATGAAGGGGAGCAAAGTAGATGAAAATGATATGGTTTTGTGAAATAGTGTTAAATACAGGCGATTTTCCGTGTAATTATTATGTTACATAACATAAAAACCATACCTTTGCATCGTGTTTTTCATGGTATTAGATTTAAGGTTAATGAAGATTGGGAGTCTGGGAAGATTCCCTCTTTTTTTGCCCGTACGTGAAGGGGAAATTTCTTCGCGTACGATGGAGCTGAATCGTACAGTCGATGGGGTAATTTTTTGCGGTCGATTTGCCCGCATTGTATATACGTTGCGGCCCGATCGTGCAGTCAAATTTTCAGATCATGTGATTTGCTTTTAGCCATTTTCTGCCTGAAGGGGTAAGGCAATAAATGAGAAAAATTACACATGGTAATCCGATAGCTGATAGAACAAATATAGCTTCCATTTATTTCTCCTCCTTTTTTTTATTTGTTAATATTAAACCACTTAATAAGGTAGATAGTGCAACTAACAACCCGAGACAATATATAGGGAATGAGCGGTAAGCGGGACTCGAACCCGTGACCCTCGGCTTGGGAAGCCGATGCTCTACCAACTGAGCTACTACCGCAAGGATTTTTTTTGAGCATGACAAAAGTAGGCTTTATTGTGGAACTGAGCAACAATAAAGCCTGTTTTTTTTCATCAATAATCGATTTTGTCCAGAATCCCCTGCAAACAGGCGATGGTCACTCCGTAGTTGGTCATGGGGACCTGCTGCTTCCGGGCTGCTTCGATGCGGTTCAATACATATTTCCGGTTGAACATGCAGGCTCCGCAGTGGATGATCAGATCGTAGGGAGTCAGATCTTCCGGGAAGTCGGTTCCCGAAACCATATCGATTTGTATTCCCTGTCCGAAGCGTTTCCTCAGCATATTGGGTATTTTTACACGTCCGATATCTTCGGAAAGTGGGGCATGGGTACAGGCTTCGGCAATCAGGATGCGGGATTTTTCCGTCAGGGCGGAAAGGGCTCTGGCTCCCTGGATGTAGTAATCAATATCTCCTTTGTATTGGGCGAAGAGAACGGAGAAGGAAGTCAGCCGGCTGGTTTCCGGCTTTTGGGCATAGACTGTTCCGAAGACCTGAGAATCGGTGATGATCAGTTTGGGCGGCCGGGCCAGTGCTTCAAGCATCTGGGGCAATTTGTCGGTCGTGCAGCTCATGACCAGACATTTCCGGTCGAGCAGTTCGCGCAGGGTCTGTACCTGGGGGAGGATCAGGCGGCCTTTGGGGGCCTGAATGTCCTGAGGCATGACGAGAAGCACGGTGTCTCCTTCGCTGACCAGATGGCCGACAATGCCTTTCTCCATACTGGCATCCGGCAGTTTGTGGACCAGTGTGCGGAGTATGTCATCCATGCCCTGCCGGTTCAGGGCACTGGCAATGAGGGGAACCTGTCCGCATTTCTTTTCGATGGCACGGGCGGTTGCCAGGGGATCTTCCAGCTTGTCAGCCTGATTCAGCACCCAGATGGTCGGGATATTCTTTTCTTTCAGCTGGCCGGCCCATTCCATTTCGGGCCCGATTTGTTCATCCCGGCATACCAGCAGGGCAATATCAGTCCGTTCCATGGCCTTGAGAGTCTGACGGATGCGCAGTACTCCCAGGTCTCCTTCATCGTCCAGTCCGGCTGTGTCAATGAAAACACAGGGGCCCAGTCCATGGATTTCCATGGGTTTGTAGACGGGATCGGTGGTGGTACCGGCCACCTCGGAGACCAGAGCGGCTTCCTGTCCGGTCAGGGCATTGATCAGGGAAGACTTTCCGCTGTTGCGCTTTCCGAACAGACCGATATGGATCCGATTGGCACGGGGGGTATCTTGTAATGTATTCATATGGCGGCAGATGAATGGTTAAAAACGGAAATCTCTTCCTCCCCGGGCAATACGTTCCAGGTTTTCCAGTGCACGTTTGCGGATGGCCGGATTGGGGATCTGTTCCATCTGCCGGCGGATCATCTCGGTGCCCAGTGCGCGGGTTTCGGGAGAGGCGTAGTCTTCCAGATATTCCTGCAGGGTCATCAGTGCATTGGGAGCGCAGCAGTTGGCGATCTGTCCGGTCTTGACGAGCGACATGAAGCGGTCGCCGGTACGTCCTTCCCGGTAGCAGGCGGTACAGAAGCTGGGTATGTAGCCCAGTTTCAGCAGCCAGGCAACAATTTCGTCCAGAGTACGGGTGTCGCTCAGGTCGAACTGGGCAGAGTTTTCTTCCGGCAGTTCTTCTTCTGCGTAGCCTCCCACGCTGGTACGTGAGCCTCCGCTGATTTGTGAAATACCCAGGGCCAGCACCTTTTCTCGGGAACGCTGGGATTCACGGGTGGAGATGATCATCCCGGTGTAGGGCACACTGATACGGATTACGGCCACGATCTTCTGGAAGGTCTCGTCGGAGATGGCATTTTCAAAATCGGCCTTGTCTATGTCGTCGGCTGAGCAGATACGGGGTACACTGATGGTGTGTGGTCCAACACCAAAGGTGGCTTCCAGGTGTTCGGCATGCATGAGCAGGCCTACCAGATCATAACGGTAAGTATTCAGGCCGAACAGGACACCGATTCCTACATCATCGATGCCTCCCTGCATGGCACGGTCCATGGCTTCCGTATGATAGGCATAGTTGCTCTTGGGGCCTCTGGGATGCAGCTTTTCGTAGTTTTCCTTGTGATAGGTTTCCTGGAAAAGAATGTACGTACCGATACCGGCTTCCTTCAGGCGGCGGTAGTTCTCCACGGTAGTGGCTGCGATATTGACGTTTACCCGGCGGATGGCACCATTCTTGTGCTTGATGCTGTAGATGGTCTGAATGGACTCCAGAATGTACTCGATCGGGTTGTGCAGAGGGTCTTCGCCGGCTTCCAGAGCCAGACGCTTGTGTCCCATGTCCTGCAGGGCAATCACTTCGCGGCGAATTTCTTCCTGAGTCAGCTTCTTGCGGGCAATGGTTTTGTTCTTAATGTGATAAGGGCAGTATGTACAGCTGTTTACGCAATAGTTGGACAGGTAGAGGGGAGCGAACATGACAATGCGGTTGCCATAGAAACGCTGTTTGATTTCCCGGGCGAGCGCATAGATCTCTTCCAGGAGCTGCGGGTCTTCGCATTCCAGCAGTACGGCTGCCTCCCGGTGGTTCAGGCCCTTGCAGGCACGTGCCTTTTCGATGAGGGAACGGACCAGGGCAGTATCATTGCGGTGTGCCTGTGCATACGCTAATGTGTCCAGAATTTCATCGTGGCAGATGAATTCTTCGGCTTTTGGTGAATCTACTTTATAGTTACCCATGATATTCTGATTTTTCAATCGTTGTATTATTTATAATCTCCCCGGCTCTTGTCGATGACATAGCCGATGGATTTCAGACGCTGATCCAGCAGGGCGAGTCCTTCGGCTGCTTCGGCTCCCATGGAAGCCTTGTTGTCATAAAGGGCATATTTGCTTCGTTCGCCACTGGGAGACAGATTCGGCATGACTACGTTGGCTCCTGCCAGAATGCCTCGTTCTCTTCCGTCGGGGGCCAGAGTGGCCAGTGCCGTGGTAGAAGGGATCAGAGCACGGGGATGCATCAGGCGGAAGATGGAAAGCAGCAGCAGGGTCTGTTCCATGTTTCCCGGCGGACAGGCGGCGAATGGCGTGTCGTGATGGGGAAGGAAGGGACCGATTCCGATCATCTGCGGACGGAACTCTCCGATAAAGAGGATATCTTCTACCAGATGCTCCAGTGTCTGTCCGGGACTGCCCACCATGATTCCGGTTCCCGTCTGGAAACCGATGCGTTTCAGATCGTTCAGGCAGCGAAGCCGGTTGGCAAGCGACATACCCGCAGGATGCAGCCGGGCATAATGGGCGGCGTTGTGGGTTTCATGGCGCAGGAGATAGCGGTTGGCTCCGGCCCGGAAGAAGCGTTCATAGGATTCGGTGGGGCGTTCTCCCAGTGAGAGAGTGATGGCTGTGTCAGGCCAGCTGTTCCGGATGGCTGAGATAAGGGATTCGGCCCGCTCATCGGTCAGCCAGGTGTCTTCTCCTCCTTGCAGGACAAAAGTGCGGAATCCCAGTTCATATCCTTCCCGGCAACAGGCCAGAATGGTTTCCTGACTGAGACGGTAACGCTCAATGTTCCGGTTGCTGCGACGGATGCCGCAATAGAGGCAGTCGTTGTGGCAGCAATTGCCGACTTCAATCAGTCCGCGGATAAAGATCCGGTTGCCGAAATGACGGAAAGTAACCTCTCTGGCTTTTTCATTGATAAAGGCCAGATCGTCTGCCGTGCATTTGCTCAGCAGGGTATATAAATCACCGGGAGGTAGTGTGCCCTCCCGGTATAGTTGTTCGATCAGCGATTTCATTGGAAAAAGGGCTTACTGGTTGCCTTCCTCGTTTCCTTCGTGATAGTTTTCGTATTTCAATGTACGTTTCAGCAGGTCCTGATTCAGCTGACGACGGCCGGAAACAGGATCGTTGTGGGCACTCGGACCCGTAACGCATCCGCCTTCGCAGGCCATCATTTCGATGAACTGGGCGTCTACCTTGCCAGTCTTGGCGTATGCACGCAGTACACCGATGTTCTTCTTGTTGAAATCGGAGAATTGCAGTGCCTTGATGCCTTGCGCTTTCGGGCCCAGATAAGCCTGTACGGCGCCGGCAACACCTCCGGCCTGTGCGAAACCGTGAGCCTCGCAGACGGATTCTTTGGCAACCTTATACGGAGTAGCCTGTTCCAGTTCGATTCCCAGTCCACGGAACAACGGGTGGAGTTCCTCGAAGGTCATTACATAGTCCACACATTCATCGCGCTGTGCTTCCTTGCGTTTGGCAATACACGGGCCGATGAATACAACCTTTGCATCGGGGTATTTCTTCTTGGCGATGCGGGCTGCATAGTACATGGGAGATCCGGTAGAAGAAACATACTTTTTCATGTCAGGAATATGTTTGTTTACCAGTTCGATGTAAGACGGACAGCAGGAAGTGGTCATGAATTTCTGGCCTTCTTCCAGCTTTTCGAGCAACTCATGTGCTTCGTTGCTGGTTGTTTCCATTGCGCCTTCTGCCACTTCGATGACATCGGCAAATCCGACTTCCTTCAGGGCACCATATACCTGGTCGATGGTAGCCTTGAACTGTCCCAGAATAGACGGAGCCGGAATGGCAATCAGTTTTTCACCGGCACGGATCGCTTCCAGAATATCAAATACCTGTGAGATTTCGAAGATGGCACCGAAGGGGCATGCATTCAGACACTTGCCGCAATAGATACACTTGTCTTCGTTGATATGTTCGATGTTATGTTCATCTTTGCTGATGGCTTTTACCGGGCAGGCTTCCTCACACGGAACCGGGATGTAGACGATTGCATGGTACGGGCAGCTCTTGTGACAGATACCACAGCTGATACAGGTATCGTGGTCGATATGAGCCTGGCCGGTCTTCTTGTCGAAATGGACGGCACCTTTCGGACAGTTCATATAGCAGCTTCGTGCCACGCATCCACGGCACAGGTTACTTACTTCGTAGTTGACCTGTACGCAGGAAGAACAAGCTTCATCGATGACACAAAGGATGTTTTCCTTGATTTTTCCGCGGCGTTCGAGCGCCTTCTTTGCATATTCGGATAGGGGAGTCAGTTCATCGGTTTCATCGCTCATGTCCCAGCCCAACAGCGGGAGTGATTTGTACTTGGTTACGGCACGTTCCTTGTGAATACAGCAACGGCCTACTGCCTGTGAACGGCGCGGGCTGAATTCAATGGGAATGCGGTCTATCTTCTCGACAAGTTGGTTTTCTTTCCAGAGGGCGACAAGATTTTCCAGTAGCTTGTGCCGGACAATCATTACGTTGTTAGTAAAAGCCATAATTAAGGGTTTTGTTAGTTGTTAGTTATCCTTTTTTTATTCTTCTCTTTTTCAAAGATTTTACAAAAATAAAACAATCCTGTAAAAATTCCAAGTTTTCAGGATGAGAAAACGGACGGCAGGTCCAATTAGCAGGGCGGATTACAGATCTATGGAAATTACACCGCCATAGGGAGTGAGATGTTCCCAGGCTGTTTCTTTTTGGACGGCTCCTGCATAGATCTGTGCACAGATAAGTACGCCGCCGTGGGCGAAGATTCCCACTTCCTGGCAGGGCTTCTTTTTTAATTCGTCAAGAAAGGCAGCAACGCGCCGGTATAGATCCTCGAAGGATTCGCCTCCGGTTGCTGCTACGTGGAAATAGTCGTCGAACCATTCCTGCAGGCGCGGATCACTGATGGCATCGAAACGCTGCATTTCCCATTCGCCGAAATTGATTTCCATCAGCCGGTCGTCACATTCCGGATCGGGGTAGCCACAATAACCGGCCAGCCGGCGGGCACGGCTTAACGGGCTGGAATATACATGGTCGAAGTGGGTTCCGCTCAGGTTGCGGAGCGTTTGTGCTGCTTCCGCTTCGAAGGTGGACTTTAAGGGAACATCGGTCTGGCCGTAGCATGTGCCGGAAGGAACATCTACTGCCGTATGTCTGATGAGATATACTTTCATGGCAGATGAGTGAAAAAACAGTTGGACATAAGGTACAGGGCCAGTTCGGAAAGCAGGAAGGTTGCTCCACAGCAGTCTCCGGTATAGCCCTGGATTTTCTTTCGCATCAGATGAACCAGCGCCAGAGTTACCAGCAGGGGAACGGGAAGCAGAAGAACCAGTGAAGGGCAGGCCAGTAATGCCGGAACGAGGGGCAGAAAGCCGCAAATGAAAGCCATGATCCAGTTTCCCGGGCTCATCCGGTTGTAGATAACTCTGGCTTTGGATTCTTCTTCCTTGCGGGTATATGGCAGGAGGTTGATGATCTGGGCTGAACAGAACTTGCTCCAGGTATCGAATCCCACGATCAGCCACGGGGCTATAGCCATGGGAAGGCGGTATATGAGCAGATAGAACATTCCCAGATAACAGATCAGTCCGATAACTCCATAGGTGCCGATATGAGAATCTTTCATGATGGAAAGGATGCGTTCACGGGTGGTTCCTCCTCCAAAGCCGTCGCAGAAGTCGGCGAGTCCGTCTTCGTGCAGGGCACCGGTGAGCAGAATGCGTGAGAGCATGGTCAGTAGAACGGCTATTTCCCACGAAAAACAATGGGATGTCAGCCAAAGGATACCTGCCATGACACCTCCCGTCAGCCAGCCGACCAGTGGCCAGTAGTTGACAACCTCTTTGTAATAGCGGGGTGGAACTTCGGCTATTCTCCAGAATGGAAGCCGGGTAAAAAAGATCAGGGCAGCCAGCAGTCTCATCGGTCAGAAGTATTTGGTAATGGAAGCATGGGCAAAGTTATCCATCTCATTCAGCATCCGTACGGCTGATTCCAGAATGGGGTAGGCACATACGGCTCCGGATCCTTCTCCCAGGCGGAGTCCGAGGTTCAGCAGAGGACGGGCCTGCAGCCAGTCAAGTACCAGTTTGTGGCCGGATTCATCACCCTGATGGCCGAAGACAGCATAGTCCAGTACTTCCGGATGCAGACGGGATGCAGCCAGTATGCAGTTGGTCATGATAAAACCGTCGACCAGGATGATCATGTTCCGTTCAGCTGCTCTCAGCATGCCGCCTGCAGCCATGACCATTTCAAAGCCGCCGTATTCGGCCATGATGTCAAGCGGTTCTCCGTTTCCGTTATAGCGTGCTACGGCACGTTTCAGTACATCCAGCTTGTGGGAGACTCCGGCTGCATTCAGACCGCTTCCGGCACCGACACACTGTTCCAGGGGAATCCGGGTAAACAGGTGCATCCACACGGACGAAGCCGATGTGTTTCCGATACCCATTTCGCCGAAGCTGACAACGTTGCAGCCGCTTTCGAATACTTCATCCACCAGAGAAGCTCCCCGTTCCAGACACAATTGACATTCTTCCGGGGACATGGCTGCTTCTTTCAGAAAGTTGCGGGTACCTTTACCCACACTCAGGTTGCGTATTCCCTGTTCATAAGGCAGGTCGTAGTCGACTCCTGAGTCGGCGAGCAACAGGCGGAAACCGTGCTGGCGGCACAGGAAATTGATTCCGGCTCCTCCATGCAGAAAGTTACTCAGCTGCTGCCAGGTAATTTCCTTCGGAGAGAGGCTGACTCCCTCTTCCACGATGCCGTGGTCTGCGGCGAAAAGAATGTTGCATGGTTTCTTGAGTTCCGGTGAAAGGGTCTGCTGGATCATGCCGATCTGAAGGGCAAGGTCTTCCAGTCTGCCCAATGAACCTTTGGGCTTGGTCAGGTTGTCTATCTTTTCCCGAAGAAGCGGCCGGATCCGTTCGTCGGGATGTTGAGGTGAAAAGTGCATCATAAGTCTATTTGATTTGAACGGGAATTCCGGAAACCATCCAGAAAACTTCGTCCGCGCGGGAAGCTATGTATTGGTTAGCCCATCCCAGCAGGTCGGTAAACTTGCGTTGCACTTCGTTTTCAGAAACGCCTCCGGCTCCGATTTCATTGGTTACAAAAATAAAAGTTGCGTCCTGTGCGGTGAAGCGGTCGAATTCTTCCTTGACAGCTTCCAGTGACCGGCTGACGTCGCCTTCCAGATCGAAAAAGAAATTGGTACACCAGAGAGTGACGCAGTCAATCAGAATGGTTCTTCCCGGAAGCTGATGCCGGCTAAGTTCCTTGTTCTCTTCGATATTGGTCCATTCCGGTCCTCTCCGTTCCTGATGGATCTGTACCCGCCGGCGGAATTCTTCGTCCCAGATGCGGGCCGTGGCCAGATAGACAGGAGTCGGGGACAAGCGGAGTGCCATCTGTTCTGCATACGTGCTCTTTCCCGAGCGCTGTCCACCGGTGATCAGGATCAGTCTTCGCATGATGTGTCGTTTGAATTTGCTCCTCGCAGAATCAGGGTTGTAGCTCCCAGGGTGAAGATATTGCCTTCTTCTATGCGGACACGTTCTTTGGGCCCCAGCAATTCGTTCATCAGGAAAGTGCCGGTGATGCTGTTGTTGTCCCGCAGGGTATACACGATCTGTCCCTGCTTGTCGCGTTTGACATTCAGGATGCAGTGGCGACGGTCCATACTGGGATCGTTGCTTTCGATGGGAATATCGGCTTCCGTACCTTTGGAACGCCGTCCGATAACATTGTCTCCTTCATGCAAGGGGAAAACCTGTTTGAAGGCAAAAACGTTCTCAATGACAACAACGTTTCCCCAGTTTTCGGTTCCTTCCTTTTCGTCGATAACTTCTTCCCGGCGACTGCCTGCGTTCAGTTTGGATTTTCCGATCCGGATGCCAAACTGCTTTTTGCAATTGTCGCAGATGAACACCAGAGACTGGCCTTCCTGATATTTTGTTTCATCAAACTGTATATAATTGTCACATTTAGGACATCTTACTCTTTTCATTACTTTGCAAAGTTTATCTTTGGTTATTTAACAGAAAACACCCATGCCTGGCTGAATGCCTTCTCTTTTTTCAGGGCCTCAGTCTGGCGGTAGGCTTCTGCCTGATTCGTATAGTGACCCAGTGATACACGATATCTTCCGGCAGATTCGAGCACCTCTACATCCTTATAGCCTTGCTTGCGGAATATTTCAGCCTGCTTGTTGGCATCAGCTGCAGTTGTCAGGCTGGCTGCGATGATGTAATAACCCTTGTTGCCTGAAGACTTGCCGGTTGTCTGACTTGCTGAAGCCTGATTTGCCGGAGCTGACTTTTTCTGAACCGGAGTCTGGGAGGGCGTCTGTTTTTCCACAGACTTTCCGCTGGCCTGTGCCGTTACCTTGGCAGAAGTTGCTTGCGGGGCGGCAACCTTTTCAGTCTTGACTTTGACAGGTTTCAGCGTATTGACATTGTTTCTGACTTTCTTCTGCTGGGTATGCTGATTGCTTTTCTGCAAGGTGTTGGCAACCAGAGACTGGTTACGAATGGCATCAAACAAACCAGCCGATCCCAATGCCGCATAATCAGCTTCCTCTACATAGGTGTTCTCAACAGGAACAGAGAGTATGAAGAACAGGATGACGGCTGCTGCAACAGCTACGGCATTCTGTAACCAGCGCCGTACCGGGAGGAAATGGCGGGTACGGAAAGTCTGTTGGGCAGGTATGGCATGAGGCTTGGGAACAATCGTAGCAGGACGTACCTGAGGAGTGATCACTTCCTCTTTCAGAAGTGGCAGTGAAAACGGTTCCAGTCCGTAGAGAGAAGGAGTGAAAAACACTTTCCCTTCCGGCTCAAATCCATATCCCCCCTTCATATTATAATATAAGGTGCCGATCCCTTGCAGAGCGATCTGTCCGCGCTGATAGAGTTCTTCCTTCAGTGTTTCTACTGTTTTTTCAATTTTACGGGTTGCATCCGGAAAATCTGTATTGTATGCCTGCATGTAAGACTGTACCAGCAGGCCGTCGTTCATGATCAGTTGCGGATTGAACCCGATGGAACGCAGAGGCGGGAAAAACTCTCCGGAGTCTGTCCGCCACATTGCCGGACGGTTGTGGGCAATGAATCCGCCCAGTCCCGGAACGATTACGCAATCGTTTTCCAGCAGTAATACTTCGATATGTTTGGCTAATTCAATCATACTGCAAATGTACAATTTTTATCCGTTTGACGCATCTTTCCCGCACTTTTTTCGGAAGGAATTTTTTTTTGTTCTATTTTTGCACAGTCAAAAAAAGAATAAAAACGCAAAGTTATGAATATAGCTATCGTGGGAACCGGATATGTAGGGTTGGTGACAGGTACGTGTTTTGCTGAAACAGGGGCAAACGTTATTTGTATTGATACCAATGCTGCCAAGATCGAAGCCTTGAAGAAAGGGGTTATTCCGATTTATGAACCGGGACTGGAGGAAATGGTACAGCGTAATGTAAAGGCCGGGCGTCTGACATTCGGAACCTCGCTGGAGGATTGTCTGGATCAGGTGTCGATTGTATTTACTGCAGTCGGAACTCCGCCGAATGAAGACGGAAGTGCAGATCTGAAATACGTACTGGAAGTAGCACGAACCATTGGGGCCTGCATGAAGCGTTATGTACTTGTTGTAACTAAAAGTACGGTGCCGGTAGGAACAGCCAGCAAGGTAAAGGAAGTGATCCGGAGAGAACAGGCCGCCCGGGGAGTGGAGATCCCGTTTGATGTCGCTTCGAACCCGGAATTCCTGAAGGAAGGTAATGCCATCAATGACTTTATGACTCCTGACCGCGTTGTCGTGGGAGTGGAATCGGATAAAGCCAGGGAACTGCTGACTAAGTTGTATCGTCCTTTCCTGCTGAATAACTTCCGGGTGATTTTTATGGATATCCCTTCTGCCGAGATGACAAAATATGCTGCCAATTCCATGCTGGCAACCCGAATCAGCTTTATGAATGACATTGCCAATCTGTGTGAACTGGTTGGAGCTGACGTAAATATGGTGCGTAGCGGAATCGGATCCGATACGCGTATCGGACGTAAGTTCCTTTATCCGGGATGCGGATATGGCGGTTCCTGTTTCCCGAAAGATGTCAAGGCCCTGATCAGGACAGCCGAGGAACATGGTTATTCGATGCGGGTGCTGAAAATGGTAGAAGCTGTCAATGAGGATCAGAAGGATATTCTGTTCCGCAAGTTGAGTGCCTATTATCAGGGAGACCTGAAAGGGCGTACGATTGCTTTATGGGGACTGGCCTTTAAACCGGAAACAGATGATATGCGGGAAGCCCCGGCGCTGGTTCTGATCAAAAAGCTGCAGGAAGCCGGCTGTCTGATCCGTGCATACGATCCGGCTGCTATGGACGAAGCCAGACGCTGTATCGGTGATTCCATTTATTATGCAAAGGATATGTATGATGCCTTGCTGGATGCAGATGCAATGCTGATGGTGACAGAGTGGAAAGAATTCCGTCTGCCGGCCTGGGGAGTGATCCGGAAAACGATGAAGCATCCGGTTATTTTTGACGGAAGAAATATTTATGATCCTCATGAACTGGCTGAAGCCGGCCTGGTATATCATTGCATCGGGAAATGAGGAACTGTATGAAAATAAAGGGAATGGGTATGAGAAATTATTTTTTAATGGGATGTTTTTGCCTGCTCTTGCCGGCCTGTATGGGAGGTGAAGCCAGACAGGAAGAACAAGCCGCAGATACACTGGCAGATACGCAATGGCTGCAGGGGGTATGGCTGGATGACAACACGGAATCTCCTGTCTTCAAGATCAAAGGCGACAGCATTTATTATGCCAGTCAGATCAATGCACCATTAAAATATGATTTGAAGAATGATACATTGACCATCTATGGAGTGGAAACAGTGCATTATCCTTTGGAACGTTGTCAGGAACAGGCATTGCAGTTCCGTACTCCGGTAGGAGACATGGTGTCTTTGCACAAGTCGGATAATGATTCAGCCTTTGTTGCGCTGTCTGTGACCGGACCGGAAAAGAAAGAAGTGATCTCCAAGGACCTGGCTGTGATGTATCAAGGCAAGCGTTACCGCGGGTATGTCTATATAAATCCGACCAGTATCAAGGTCGTTCGTCCGAGTCTGACAGAAGAAGGACTGACGATGGACAACGTGTATTATGACAACGTGATTCATATCTGTGTGTATCAGGGAAAGCAACGCCTTTATGCGAAGGATATCACTCGTCAGATGTTTTCCTCAGTTGTCCCGGATGATTACCTGAAGATGTCTATCCTGTCGGATATGGATTTCATTGGTGTGGATGCTGAAGGCTATCATTATCTGGCCACCTTGTGTATTCCGGATGGGGCATCCTGTTACAATGTAGAGCTCACCATTGACCGGGATGACCAGCTGTCCTTTTCATCTGCGGATGTAGAATAAACAATCCCTTGCCTTTATTCTCTGATCAGTGGCAAGGGATTTTAGTTTGAAACCGGATTCAGGCTTTTGCCGGTGACGGGCTGGCCGGAGCACTCTTTTTCTTTCTCCGTCTGTTTCCGTTACAGGACCGTTTCTTTCCGGAAGCTGATTGGCTGTTGCCTTTAGGTTTGGCACTGCGTGGGTTATAGGCCGGAGCTTCTCCCAATTCTTCCGGTACCGGTATCTTATAGATTTCTTTTTCAAGAAAATTCTCGATCTGTTTAAATTTGTTCTGTTCTGTTTCGCTGACGAAAGTAATGGCGCATCCATCGTTGTTTGCCCGGGCTGTACGTCCGATACGGTGTACATAATCCTCGCTGTCATGAGGTACGTCATAGTTGATGACCAGACGGATATCGTCAATGTCAATACCGCGGGCAACGATATCGGTTGCCACCAGCATATTGATCCGTCCGTTCCGGAATTCATGCATGATGGCTTCCCGCTGGCTCTGGTCAAGGTCAGAATGCATTTCACCGACGTTCAGCTTCAGGCGTTTAAGCGCTTTGGTTACTTCCTTGACCTTGATTTTGGAGGATGCAAAGATGATGACACGTTCCGGTTGCTGCTCTTTGAAGAGTGATTCGATAATTCCCAGCTTCTGTGCTTCGTAGCAGATGTAGGCTGCCTGTATGATTTTCTCTGCCGGTTTGGATACAGCCAGTTTGACTTCTACCGGATTGGTCAGAATCGTTTTGGCCAGTTGCTGGATCTTGGTCGGCATGGTGGCTGAGAACATGATCGTCTGTCTTTCTTTGGGAAGGTATTTGACGATTTGCATGATATCTTCAGCAAATCCCATATCCAGCATACGGTCGGCTTCATCCAGGATGAAGAAGGAAACTTTGGATAAATCTACGTAGCCCAGGCTAAGGTGACTGATCAGTCGTCCCGGTGTGGCAATAACGACGTCGGCTCCTAAGGTAAGCCCTTTTTTCTCCTGTTCGAAGCGTATTCCGTCGTTACCTCCATAGACTGCAACACTGGAAGCCGGCATGAAATAGGAGAAACCTTCCATCTGCTGGTCAATCTGCATGGCCAGTTCACGCGTAGGAGCCATAATGATACAATTGATGGCATCTTCCGGATAATTTCCCTTGCTGAGCTGGTTGAGTACAGGGAGCAGATAGGCGGCTGTCTTGCCTGTTCCGGTCTGGGCAACTCCAATGAGGTCTTTTCCTTCAAGAATGACAGGGATTGTATGTTCCTGCACTGGAGTACATTCCCGGAAGTTCATGGCATCCAGTGCATCGAGGACGCTATCTTCTAAATTTAATTCTGAAAATTGCATATAAAATGGGTTGTTTTTAGTCGGTTATTTTATAGTTTGCCACGTTCGTCCAGGTATGAATCCTTGAATCCCAGGAAATACAGAACCCCATCCAGGCCGATGGTATTGATGGATTGCCGTGCGTTGGCGGCCACTTTAGGTTTTGCGTGGAAAGCAATGCCCAATCCGGCAATGGATAGCATCGGCAGATCGTTGGCGCCGTCACCAACAGCAATGGTCTGAGCGATATCTACCTTTTCCACCTGTGCAATCAGCCTCAATAATTCTGCCTTGCGTTTGCCGTCAACAATGTCTCCCAAATAGCGGCCGGTGAGCTTTCCGTCTATAATTTCGAGTTCGTTGGCATATACATAGTCTATTCCGAATTTATCTTTCAGGTAGTTACCGAAATAGGTAAATCCGCCGGAAAGAATGGCGATCTTGTATCCGTATCGTTTCAATACATACATCAGGCGCTCCACTCCCTCTGTAATGGGAAGGTTTTCGGCGATTTCCCGCATCACGCTCTCATCCAGTCCTTTCAGCAAGGATACCCGTTCCTTGAAGCTTTCAATGAAGTCTATTTCCCCTCGCATGGCCCGCTCTGTAATAGCTTTGACCTGATCGCCTACACCTGCCCGCATGGCCAGTTCGTCAATGACTTCTGTTTCGATCAGGGTAGAATCCATATCGAAGCAGATCAGCCGGCGCATACGGCGGTACATATTATCCTGCTGGAAGGAGAAATCCATAGCCAGAGAGGAGCTTAACTGCATCAGTTGTCGTTGAAGTTCTTCTTTGTCCTTTGGAGTTCCGCGCACTGAAAATTCGATGCAGGCACGTACGTTTGCTTTTTTCTCGTCTAAAGGAATACGTCCGGTCAGCCGTCGGATGCCGTCAATGTTCAGTTGCTGTTCAGCCAATATCCGGGTTGCACCTGCTATTTGCTGGGCAGTCAGCTTTCGTCCCAGCAATGTCAGGATGTAACGGTTTTTTCCTTGCATGTTTACCCATTCCTCATATTCCTCAGTCGAAATAGGGTAGAAGCGGATGTTGATGCCCAGTGCGGATGCCTTGAAAAGCAGATCTTTCATTATGTTGCCCGAATCCTTTTCCTTGCATTTGAAAAGTAGTCCGAGCGACAGGGTACTATGAATATCAGCTTGGCCGATATCCATAATGTCTACATCATATTCCGACAAAATGGCCGTAATAGAAGCGGTCAGCCCCGGACGATCCAGGCCGCTGATACGGATTAATATCAGTTCGGTTTTGTTTTCCATTTTTCTTTTATTCTCTGTTTTGGCAGTAATCTTCGCAAATGTACGAATTAAATGCTTTGAACCCTAGTTTCTGCGGGAAAAAGAATAGGGCGTTATGTGATTTAGAGTGCGAATTTATGTTTAAAAGCATAATTTTTCTTTCTGTTTTTTGGTAAAATGGTCAAAAGGGCTTATCTTTGCAGCAGATTTCTTAAGTAAAAGAAGCGAAACAATATGCAAAGAAGACTGGAAACAGGGTTCGCATGGATGTTTTGCGACAGACAATGTTCCGGGTAGAAATCACTGTAAAAGGGCAGTCCCGGATAGTATTAACTAAAATCAAATTACATGATTAAAAATGTAAAGTGGTTTTTTGTTGTATTAGTATTCAGTTCCTTAATCTCTTTTTCTTTCCAGAAGAAGAGTGTTCCGACAGAGAAACTGGCTTTGGGAGATAAGGCTCCGGAGTTGGTACTCTGTAATGAAATGCAGCCGCTCAACCTGCAGGATGCCTCTGGCAATTATACGTTGTTGAGCTTTTGGGCCAGTTATGATGCTTCTTCAAGAGCGCAGAATGCTGCGTTGAGCCACTTGCTGAAGAATCAGGACCAGGTGAAGATGATCTCCATATCCTTCGACCGTTACCGCTCTGTCTTCAATGCTGCGGTTCGGCAGGATCAGATTGACACGGCTAGCTGTCATCTGGAAATGGAGGGTGAAAATTCGAAGATATTCAAGTCGTATGGCTTGGAAAGCGGTTTCAGAAACTTCCTGTTGAATAGTGAGGGAGTGATTGTGGCAAAGAATGTAACCGCAAGCGAATTGGCTTCTTATCTGAATTGATGGGAAGTTTCTTGATGTAGAAGAAAATTGAATACAACAAAAAGCAGAGGTTGTCTCAAATTATCTTGAGACAACCTTTTTTGTATCTATAAAGAGGATTCCAGTTCTGCCTCTTTTCTCAGCAATGTCTTTTCTGCCTGAAGATCACGCAAGTCAAGCTTGGGTGAAGGAAGCGTGCACATTTTCAGGGAGTCGGTGAGTTCGCACGTATAATCGAATATAGCTTTTTCTGTATCTGTAAATTCCTCATGAGGGATAAGCCGTGCGTTGAGGGCGGCAAATTCAGAGGCATCATAAGTGTCAGAGAGTTTGACGAAAACGATACGCCGTGCAATGGGATTCTGATTATAGTCTGGTACCAGATATAATCCTTTCAGTATTTTAACCTCTTCAAGAAACGGTAACTGCATGTAGACTGTTACGAGTGACAGGTTAGGTTCACTGAAAGCGTTGAGCAGAATGTATAGCATCTGTTGTTCTTTTACGATTGCTATTCCTTCACGGACAAATCCATGGACACTTTTTCTGCCACAGGCCAGATGTCCGTCATCACCGGCGTGTGTCAGATAAAAAGGTTCTGCCTTCAGTGTCCTGACAGAAGATGAGCAGCTATATGACATATATGTGCCTTCAAGGTTTTTGCTCTTTTCTGTCGAAAGCCGGCTTTGAGAGGCCAGTTGCTTCAGAAAAGGTATTTTCTTTCCGACACGCGGTGTACCTGCCGGCATCGTTTCTGTCAGGAAGTCGTAAATGGTGTCAATATCTCCGAGCAGTTTCTTTCTTGATATGTTGTTTACCTTATATATAGCCTCATCAAGCGCCTCATCGAAATTCATTCCTCCGGCATATAATTCTGCAAATGCAGGAAGGACAGTGGCATACAGTCCCGAAAGGACACTTGGTGACCATTCGATTGTTGAGGCTATATCTTTCATTTTCACACCGTTTTGTTTCAGTCTTTTCAGACGTTCATAAATTTCCAAAAGCTTGTCAGCACTATTCATCATACACAGATTTAATTTGCTGCAAAGTAACGACTCAACTATGATATACATGTTGCATCCGTATTTCAAAAGTATTGCGTGAATGATAATTTATGGGAAATTCAGAAAATTCATACCGATTAATTTCTCATGATGTCATAGCATCCGAAATTTGCCCGCGAATTCAAAAAAAACGAAGGTTATGTATAACAAAAGTAAGATTGCAATATTCAGAAAAGCGGGTACTCCAGTCAGCATAGAAGAATGCTCTATTCCGGAACTGAAACAAGGAGAGCTACTGGTGAAAAATGAATATGTTACTCTCTGTCGGAGCGATATCAGCACTTATATGGGCAAGCGTATCGAAAAAAGCCCTACCATACTTGGACATGAAATTGTGGGCCGGATAGTAGCGGTTGCACCGGGTGCGCCTGCTGCCGATCTCAATGGAATGCTTCTCCATGAAGGAAAAAGAATCACATGGGCTATTTATGCTTCAGATCCTGACAGTGAGATGTCACGTCTGGGTATTCCTCAGAAATCGCCTGATCTGTTTAAGTATGGCCATGAACAGCTGACAGAAACTAATACTCTCAACGGTGGACTTGCTGAATATACTATTATAAGGAAGAATACTCCTGTCATTGTCTTGAGTGAAGATGTTCCTGTCAACGCTGCAGCAATCATCAACTGCTCGGTATCTACGGTGGCTGGAGCAATCCGTCTGACCGGAGGTGTAGAAGGAAAGCGAGTAGCCCTGTGGGGAACCGGTATGCTGGGCATCATCGCGTGTGCACAATGCCGCGAAGCCGGAGCCCGGGAAATCATAGCTGTTGATATCAACAGTGAACGTCTTGCACTGGCCGGCCGTTTTGGAGCCACACAGACAATGAAGGCAGGCGAGTTTGATCCCTCTTTACTGAAAGCGGATTGTACGATTGATTTCAGCGGTAATCTTGCTTCAATGGGAGCAACTGTCGATGCGTTGCGTATAGGCGGTACTGCCGTATGGGTAGGAGGAGTCTGTCCCCAGGAGCCGATCAGACTGGATACGGAAAAGATTGTGCGCAATCTTTATACCATCAAAGGCTTGCACAATTACAATGCGGATGATTTTCGGGCAGCAGTAAGCTTCATGGAAAAGCATCATGCTGATTATCCGATATCGGAACTTATATACGATGGCTTTACGCTCGATCAGACTGAAGAAGCATTCCGGTATGCCATAGATAACAATCCGTTTAGAGTTGGAATACATTTTTAATAAATAGGAGAGAGCTGCAATGAAAATGCCTGTGTTAAATATACCGTCGAAAGGAGCCAGATTTAATCTGTTGTGTATGATGGCGGCACTGCTTACTTATATGAGTATGTATGCTTTTCGTAAACCATTGTCGGCTGCTACATTCGAGGGAATTACTTATTGGGGGCTTGATTATAAAATTATAGCCATTATCAGTCAGGTGGTGGGTTATACCTGCTCAAAATTTCTGGGTATTACCATTGTTTCGTCGATGAAACCACAGAACCGGATCAGATGCATACTTGGCTTTATCGCTTTTGCCTGGGTTGCATTGCTGATGTTTGCGTTGGTACCTCACCCTTACAATGTTGTTTTCCTTGTATTGAATGGCTTGCCGCTGGGTATGATATTCGGCATTGTGATTTCATTTCTTGAGGGGCGCCGTAATACCGAGCTTCTGGGAGCCGGACTTTGTGTCAGTTTTATTACGGCTTCAGGTATAACCAAAGCTGTCGGGCGCTTCCTTATTATACACTTTCATGTGTCCGACTTCTGGATGCCCTTCTGTACGGGACTGGTGTTTGTGCCTGTACTGCTGCTGGGGGTATGGATGCTGTCGCTTATCCCTCCCCAGTCGGAGGAAGACAAGGCGAGCCGGAACGAACGCACTCCAATGGGGGCTTCAGAAAGAATGAAGTTTTTCCGTTCCTTCTCATGGGGAGTGATACTTTCTACGCTGACATACGCTACTCAGTCAATATGGAAGTGCCTGTGTACTATTGTATCGGTAACCATGACCTTGTCAAAGGGAAATATGGTGAAGAACTCTTTGAAAGTATCTATGGCCCCGTTTATTATTCATTCGATGCAGGCAATACCCATTACATCGTTACTCCGATGTGGGTAGGAGACTACCGTCCGGGATATACCAAGGAAGATGTATACCACTGGCTGAAGAATGACCTGGCACAGATCCCTGAAGGAAAACCGATTGTTGTGTTCAGCCACGACTACTGGACCAGCGGCGACCGTCATGTGTTTTCTGCCGGCAAGGGTATGGATATTGACCTCGATGCACATAATCTGAAAGCATGGGTATACGGACATGTTCACATTAACCACATTACCCGTCACGGTAACGCGCTGGCTATCTGTACTTCTACTCTGGCACGCGGAGGTATTGATCATGCTACGTCTGCATTCCGCAAAATAGGTATGGACAGCAAGGGGAATATTTCTTCCGAACTCAGATATACTTACATCGACAAGAGTATTGTGATTGCTTCAGCCCAGAACGAACAGGCACCTGTGACGAAGGATGGCAAGCTGCAGGTTTCGGTCAATACCTATTCTACGGTAACTCAGACAGCCAAGGTGACTTATGCCGTATATATGGAAGACAAGGCTGTAACTCCGCAGCGCAGTATGACCCGCCAGACCGATTTCAACTGGACGGATGCCGTGAAACTTCCGGCCGAATGCGAAGGACGTACCGTGACACTTAAGGCAACAGCTACTTTCAAAAACGGAGAGACAGCCAGAGCTGAAAGCTTCTTTACTTATACATCCACTCCTGTCGAAGTCAAGACAGGCGACAACTGGACCAATCTTGGCGGAAACCCGCAGCATGTGGCCGTAACAAAAGACACACTGAACCTGCCGATCCGTCTGGCATGGGTAAAGAACATGGGATCGAATGTTTATATGACTTCTCCGATCGTGGTTGACGGTAAAGTCTTTGCAGCTACTATGGATGAAAACATACAGGGCAAATCTTCCGTTACAGCGATGGATGCAACCGACGGCAGCCTCTGCTGGAAATACTCCACACGTTCTTCAGTGAAGAATACCATTGTTTCTGCACAGGGACTTATCTTTGCTCAGGATATCTGGGGATATCTTTATGCGATTGATGCCAAGAGCGGAAAACTGGCATGGGAAAAGAAACTTGACGTAGCAGTTGTTCCGGGACTGGAAGACGGACTGGCTGCCAACGAAACAACAGTCTTTGCCGGAGCAGGAAAGGGACTGGTTGCGCTTGATGCCAGAACTGGCCGTGAGATCTGGAAGAACTCATCCTGGTCGCAACGCGAAGGTATTACCTGCACCTTGTCGTTGAGCCCGGATGAAGATGTACTTATCGGCAGTGTGCAGTGGGGTGCTATGTATGCCAACGATGCACGCACCGGCAAGCTGCTTTGGGCAAAGAGTGAAGACGGAATCCGTTTCCGTTCGTCATCTCCGTCCATGCACGACGGAGCCATGTATTTCCTGTCTGAAAGTTCTCTTTTCGTACTTTCTGAAAAGACCGGCGAGGTACTGGCTGTCAAGAAACTGCCTTTCTCGGTTGAGGCTACTTCCAGTCCGCTTGTAACACGCGGAGAGATCATTTTCGGAACGGCAGGTGAAGGTATTGTTGCACTCGACCGCAAGACACTGGACATCAAATGGAAGTACCGTACAGGTAAAGCCATGATATATACGTCTCCTTACACAAACGGTGAGATGGCTCAGGTGGAAAGCACTCCTGTTCTGTCGGATGACATGGTGATCGTAGGAGCTTCTGACGGCACCTTCTATGCGGTCAACCGTAAGAACGGTTCACTCATGTGGCGTCATAAGACAGGCTCTCCTATTCTGACCACGGTGGCCGTATCAGGAAATACTTTCTTTGGTACAGATTTTTCAGGTAACATCTATTGTTTCAAGGCTGAATAAAGCCTGACGTTTCTCTTGTATTTTCCCGTTGTATCCTGTCCTCTGACAGGAGACAGCGGGAATTTCTTTTGGTGATTATTGCCGATGTTTGCGGAAGACTGGAAGGGTTCCACTTACTGAAATAATTTGTTCCACTTACTGGAACAAATTATTTCACCTACTGGGACAGATTATTTCACTTGCTGGAACCAGCTGCTTTTACCTGACAAAGCCGGCATTTCCTTTGCATAAGCCTTATGCTTTGTATAGTGAAATGAAGGAATATCTTGCTTCGGATTGTTATTTCGGAGCCTTCCGATACAGATAGATTGCTATAAACAGATAAAGAATGTTCGGAATCCATACAGCCAGATTAGGCGGTACGTTTCCATTAATGGCAAAAGTAGACGAAATGGTCTGGAACAGGATGTAAGAGAAACTTAGTCCGATTCCGATACCCAGGTGCAGTCCCATACCTCCTTTCCGTTTCTGGGAAGAAAGAGAAAGCCCGATGACGGTCAGGATAAAGGCGGCAAAGGAAGTGGCAATACGCTTGTAATATTCCACTTCGAAAATCTTGATATTCGCAAATCCGCGCTTCTTCTGCTTGTCAATATATTCTCTCAGCTGCGGGCTGGTCATGGTTTCCTGCTGTCCGCGTGTAATCAGAAAGTCCTGAGGTTCCATATTGATGATGGAATCCATGCGGTCGCCCCGGGTTATGGTTTCACGCATCCCCTTCATTTCCCGGATCATGTAGTCGCGGATGATCCATTTATGTACTGTTGCCGTATCATAGGTTACCCGTCTCGCCGTCAGGTGAGAAACCAGCTTGTGGTCTTCAAACTTGTCGAGTGAGAAACGGTAGCCTGTCCGGTTGTAGTCCTCGTAGCGTTCCATGTATGCAATGACTCCGCTGTCAACTTCCAGCTGGATGTTGCGTACATAATCTACCTTCTTCTTGTTTTTGTACACCTGCTCAAACTTCAGTCGGGTAACACTTCCGGTCGGGATAACTTCCGTACTCAGGATATAGGTCACCAATGCAATGATTCCGGCCGAGATCATATAGGGCACCATCAGCCTCTTGAAGCTCATACCCGTAGAGAACATGGCGATAATTTCGGAATTCTCTGCCAGTTTGGAGGTGAAAAAGATGACGGCAATGAAGACAAACAGGGGACTGAAGAGGTTGGTATAATAGGGTATGAAATTCAGGTAGTAATCGAATACGATTGCTTTCAGCGGTGCCTTGTTGTTGATGAAGTCATCGATATTTTCATTGATATCAAATACGACAGCGATGGAGATGATCAAAGCAATGGCAAAGAAATAAGTACCCAGAAACTTGATGATGATGTATTTGTCAAGTCTCTTCAACCATTTTTTCTTAAACAGGTTTGTCTTCATTGTTCGTTCTCTTGGTTTCTAACTTTAGTTCCTGAATTTACAGACGGGTGGACAACCGTTTCACCATAGCAGGCTTCCAGGTAGAGAAGTCACCGGCAATGATGTGTTTTCTTGCTTCGCCGACCAGCCACAGGTAGAAGGCCAGGTTATGGATGGAAGCAATCTGCATGGCCAGCAGTTCCTGAGCATGGAACAGGTGGCGCAGGTAAGCACGGCTGTACATCGTATCAACATAGGATGCTCCGTCGGCTTCGATAGGAGAGTAGTCGTTTTCCCATTTCTTGTTGCGCATGTTCATGATGCCATCCTTGGTGAACAGCATACCGTTACGGCCGTTACGGGTCGGCATGACACAGTCGAACATGTCCACACCCCGTTCGATACCTTCCAGGATATTGATGGGAGTACCCACACCCATCAGATAGCGGGGACGGTCGGTGGGAAGTATTTCGTTGACAACTTCGATCATTTCGTACATCTTCTCGGTAGGTTCACCTACTGCCAGTCCGCCGATCGCATTTCCGTCGGCATTCTTCGATGCAATGTATTCGGCCGACCGCTTACGCAGATCCGGATAGACACATCCTTGCACGATGGGGAAGAGTGACTGGTTGTAACCATATTTAGGCTCTGTCTCGTTGAACCGTGTCAGGCAGCGGTCCAGCCAGCGGTGAGTCATCTCCATAGACTTCCGGGCATATTCGTAATCAGCGGTACCCGGTGTACATTCATCGAAAGCCATCATGATATCAGCTCCGATGGTACGCTCAATGTCCATAACCCTTTCCGGAGTAAACAGGTGTTTCGAGCCGTCAATGTGAGAGCGGAACTCAACACCTTCTTCGCGCATCTTGCGGATGCCGGAGAGAGAGAACACCTGAAAGCCTCCACTGTCGGTCAGCATCGGGCGGTCAAAGCCGTTGAACTTGTGCAGTCCTCCGGCTCCTTCGATGATGTCCAGTCCCGGACGTAAATAAAGGTGATAGGTATTTCCCAGAATGATCTGGGCTTTGATGTCGTCTTTCAGCTCATGCAGGTGCACACCTTTCACGGTGCCCAGTGTTCCTACCGGCATAAAGATGGGGGTTTCGATCTGGCCGTGGTCGGTTGTGATCAGACCCGCCCGCGCATTGGAGCGCGGGTCTGTATATTGGAGTTCAAACGTCATGTTACTGTTTTTTGGAGTCTTTTTCTTCTTTAGTTTGGGTAAAGTCAATGGCATCTGCCACCTTTTCGTTGGTCAGGGCCAGCTTGAGCACCTCTTTGATATCCTTCACATAGTGGAAAGTCAGTCCGTTCAGATAGATCGGCTGTATTTCCTCAATATTCTTGCGGTTCTCTTCACACAGGATGATATCCTTGATACCAGCCCGTTTGGCAGCCAGGATCTTTTCCTTGATACCTCCGACCGGAAGAACTTTTCCGCGAAGGGTTATCTCGCCGGTCATGGCCAGATTGGCTTTGACCTTGCGCTGGGTGAGTGCCGACGCCAGTGAAGTGACCATGGTGATTCCGGCAGAAGGTCCGTCCTTGGGGATTGCTCCTTCCGGAACGTGGATATGGATATTCCAGTTGTCGAAGATATCTTCCGGTAGATCCAGCATGTGGCTGTGTGCCTTCAGGTATTCTACGGCCAGCATGGCAGATTCTTTCATGACATCACCCAGATTTCCGGTCAGGGTAAGCTTGCCGCCCTTTCCTTTGCTGAGACTGGTTTCTACAAACAGGATTTCACCTCCTACGGCAGTCCAGGCCAGTCCGGTTACCACACCGGCATATTCATTGCCCTGATACTTGTCGCGTGAATATTCCGGAGCGCCCAGATATTGTCTGATGTCTGCCGGCTTCAGTTCGTGCTGGCCGGTGAATTTGTCGCTTGCGATTTCCAGGGCAATCTTACGCATTACCTTGCTGATCTTCTTTTCCAGTTCACGTACACCGCTTTCCCGGGTATGATTCTCAATGATGTATTCGATGGCAGCCTTGGTAAACTTGACATGTTCTTTTTTCAGTCCGTTGGCATCCATCTCTTTCGGAATCAGGTGACGGCGGGCAATCTCGATTTTTTCTTCGGTGATATATCCGCTTACCTCGATCAGCTCCATACGGTCCAGCAGCGGGGTAGGGATCGTAGCCAGATTGTTGGCCGTGGCGATGAACATCACTTTTGACAAGTCATAATCCATGTCGATATAATTGTCGTGGAACGTGTTGTTCTGTTCCGGATCCAGTACTTCCAGCATGGCAGAGCTCGGATCTCCCCGGTGATCACTTCCCAGTTTGTCGATTTCATCCAGAATGATGACCGGGTTGGACGTTTCTGCCTTGATCAGGCTTTTGATGATACGTCCCGGCATGGCACCGATGTAAGTCTTGCGGTGTCCGCGGATTTCAGCTTCATCGTGTACACCTCCCAGTGACATTCGGACGTACTTCCGTTTCAGGGCCGCAGCAATGGAACGTCCCAGAGAAGTTTTTCCGACTCCCGGAGGACCATACAGGCAGATGATCGGAGATTTCAGGTCGTTCTTCAGTTTCAATACAGCCAGATGTTCCAGAATACGTTCTTTTACCTTTTCCAGTCCATAATGGTCTTTGTTCAGCACCTTTTCGGCATTGGGTATGTTGATGACATCGTCCGTGTAAACATCCCACGGAAGTGCCAGCAGAGTCTGAAGGTAAGTCAGCTGCACGTTGTAGTCCGGAGACTGCGGGTTGATCCGTTCCAGTTTGCTTACTTCTTTTTCGAAAGTTTCGCCCACTTCGCGTCTCCATTTCTTGTGGCTGGCCTTTTCTCTCAGTTCTTCCACCTCATCATTCTGTCCGTTGCCCAGCTCGTCCTGAATATTCTTGATCTGCTGTTGCAGGAAATATTCACGCTGCTGGCGATCCAGATCTTCGCGAGTACGCATCTGGATATTCTGTTTGAGAGTAGCCAGCTGCACTTCCTTGTTCAGCACCTGAATCAGCCGGTAAAGGCGGTCTTTCAGATTGTTGATGCAAAGCAGGGCATAACGGTCTTCCTGCGAGAACGGGAAGTTCGTACAGATGAAGTTGACCAGGATCTCCGGTTCGTCCAGGTTCTTGATGGCAAAAGCCGTATCCGGACTCATTCTTTCCGATGCTTCTACATATTTGGTGCTCAGTTCACGGCATGTATCCATCAGGGCTTTCATCTCGTCGGACTTCTCTACCTGCATGTCTTCCTCAATGAGGCTGACTTTACCTTGCAGGTAAGGACGGGTAGCCGTGATTTCGTCCAGATTTACCTTGGGACCATTGGACTGGAGAATAACAGTCGTATTGCCTCCCGGCATTTCAAAAATACGCAGAACTTTACCGATCACAGCTACGGGGTAAAGATCTTTAAAGCCGGGAGCCTCCACCTCGCTCACTTTTTGAGTCGTGATGACGATGGAAGATTTTTTCTTCAAGGCGGTATTCACCAGCTTGAGCGTACTTTGTCTGCCTACAGTGACAGGCATAACCACCGATGGGAACATTATCAGATTGCGGAGAGTCATGACAGGAAATACCTGATCCAGCTCCTCCTTGGTAACTTCCACAGGGTTGGTATCTATTTCGGCTAACATTGAAATGTCCTCATTCTCTGTTTTCATCAAAATCTGATCTTTTCTATTTTTCTTTATCATACTTCTTTTAATACCGTCTATAATCAAACGTAAGGGGTACTTCACCCCAAAAACGTCTGCAAAGTTAATCATTCCACTCTGAATTTGGAAAAACATTTGTGCCAAATACAGATTATATAACTAAATATCCTGCATTTTGTTGGAGGATTCGGAAGTGATTTGTTATTTTTGACGACATTTTTGAAAAAAGAGAAACAAGAATATGCCTAATCCTTATTTTAAATTCAAGCAATTTACGGTTTGTCACGACCGTTGTGCCATGAAGGTCGGCACCGACGGAGTGCTGGTCGGGGCATGGGCAGAGTTGCCTGAGGAGGGGCGCGTGCTGGATCTAGGGACCGGAACCGGCCTGATCGCCTTGATGGCAGCCCAGCGCTGCCAGGCTCCGGTGTGTGGTATTGATGTGGATGAAGCCGCGGTGGAGCAGGCTTTGGAAAACGTGGCAGCTTCTCCCTGGGCCGACCGGATCCGGATATGGAAACAGGATGTGCGGGAGATGCGGGCGGAAACGGATGGCGTGTTTGATGCGATTGTTTCCAACCCTCCTTATTTTACGGAGAAGGTGTTGTGCCCTGACCGGCAAAGGAATGCGGCCCGCCATACGGACGGACTGGATTTTGACGAATTGCTTGAAGCGGTATGCCGCCTGCTGACAGAACGGGGAGTCTTCTCTGTCGTTCTGCCTTCGGATGCCGGACGGGACTTTATAGGCCTGGCCTTGCGCCATCGCCTGTATTTAAAACGTCAGACCTGGGTGCATACCAAACCGGGAATAGCCCCCAAGCGGGTATTGATGGCATTTACGAAGGAACTGGTTCCGTCCAGTGAAACAGATCATCTGACAATTGAAACGGAACCTCGCGTGCATAGTCCGGAATATCTTGCTCTGGTAAAGGATTTCTATCTTTACCTTTGAAGCCGGCAGATCCTTATCCTCTTTTGGCCAGCCGGCGCAGAATGTGCTGGTTTAATTTCAGAAGCTGCCGGTGCTTGCTTGCAATGGTTGAAGTAATGGGGCGCATGCCGATAAATTCAGTGATGTGATGCAGCACGTTTAACGGAATGGTGTCGTTATGTCCCTTCAGGGGTGCTACGACATGCAGGCCCTGATGAATGATTTCCACTTCAAGGTTTTTTCCTCCCTGTGCCGGATCGCCGTCAAAATGGAAAACTCCTTCCTGCGAACGGTGAATCGTGATTTTTTTCTCACGCATGGTCTTGATACGGCTGTTTTGATCCAGTGTCCGGTTGAAGAGCTGGAAAGAGAGCGCCGGGACATCCAATACGGTGAAAGGTTCCAGCACTGTGATATCCATCATTCCGTCAGTCAGAGAAGCCTGAGGAGCAATGTAGGCATTATTTCCGTATTGGGAAGCATTTGCGCAGGCTATGAGAAAAGCTTTATAGCGGGCGGTGCCTGACGCGTTCTCTATTTCGTAAGTTTCCGGCTGGTAGGTGAGACTCTCGTGCAATGTATTCTCCAGATAAGTCAGCAAACCTCTTTTTCCTGAATCGGAAAATTTCAGACTGACAAAAGCATCGAATCCGACTCCGCATGTACAGAAAAAAGGATGACCGTCAATGATCCCGTAATCAATGGTTCTGACAGTTCCGGCATTAATGACGTCCAGTGCCTTGCGGGCAATCATCGGAATGTTCAAATGACGGGCCAGGCCGTTTCCGGAACCGCAGGGAATGATTCCCATGGCTGTCCGGGTATGAATGAGTGCACGGCCGATTTCATTGATGGTGCCGTCTCCTCCGACAGCAACAACAATGTCGACTCCATCCCTGGCAGCTTCGGCAGCTATCTGGGAGGCATGTCCGGCATATTGGGTGCGTTGGATGGAATAGTCATATTTAGAATGGTCAATCTTTTCCTCGATCAGCTGTGGAATTGTTTCTTTGCTGTGAGTTCCGGAAATGGGATTGACGATGAAAATAATTCTTTTTTTCAGGCTCATGTCTCTTCTCTAGCTTGGTTTCGGAGTACAAAAATAATATTATTTGCTTGAAAAATCCTTTTTTGGACTGATAATTGACATGGAAACGTTTTTTTTTGAGTATTTTGCGTTTGGGTCTGGAGAAATTATTATCTTTGCGCGTCATTTTAAACAAGCTTGAATTATCAAAATATAATTTAAAGGAGCCGGAGTGGCTTCCAATATTTAAATATGGGAATATTACAAGACAGATTAAGTAAATTCAGACTGCCTCAGATGTATATGGAAAGAGGCGTGTATCCTTATTTTCGTGAAATAGACAGTGCACAGAACACTGAAGTGATGATGGACGGAAAGAAGGTGCTGATGTTTGGGTCCAATTCGTACATGGGGTTAACTTATGACAAGAGAATCATTGATGCTGCTATTGCTGCAACCCAGAAGTACGGTACAGGTTGTGCAGGTTCACGATTGCTGAACGGAACATTGGACATTCACATTAAACTGGAAAAGGAACTGGCTGAGTTCGTTGGAAAAGATGAATCTCTGTGTTTTTCTACCGGTTTTACAGTAAATGAAGGAGTTATTCCCCAGTTGGTCGGACGTGGAGACTACATTATTTGCGATGACCGTGATCATGCTTCTATCGTTGACGGTCGCCGTCTCTCTTTCGCTACTCAGCTGAAATACAAGCATAATGACATGGATGCGCTGGAGAAGGAGTTGCAGAAATGCGAACCTGATGCTTTGAAGCTCATTGTTGTAGACAGCGTATTCTCTATGGAAGGTGATTTGGCGAATTTGCCTGAAATCGTTCGCCTGAAGAAAAAATACAATGCCAGCGTTTACGTAGACGAAGCTCATGGTCTGGGTGTGTTCGGACGTAACGGACGCGGTGTATGTGACCATTTCGGACTGACTGACGAAATTGATCTGATTATGGGTACATTCAGTAAGTCTCTGGCTTCTATCGGCGGTTTCGTTGCCGGTGACAAGGATGTAATCAACTGGCTGCGCCACAATGCCCGTTCTTATATCTTCCAGGCCAGCAATACTCCGGCTGCAACAGCTGCGGCTATCGAGGCTCTTCATATCCTGAAGACTGAACCGGAACGTCAGGAAAACCTCTGGAAGATCACTAACTACGCATTGAAGCGTTTCCGTGACGCCGGATTTGAAATCGGTGATACGGAAAGCCCGATCATTCCGCTGTATGTTCGTGACACAGACAAGACTTTCGAAGTAACCAAGCTGGCTTTTGATGAAGGCGTATTTATCAATCCGGTTATCCCGCCTGCTTGTCATCCGCAGGATACACTGGTACGTTTCGCGCTGATGGCTACACATACTCAAGACCAGGTGGATTTTGCTATCGATAAACTGGTGAAGTGTTTCAAGCAATTGGATATCTTGAAATAAGATAAAGGGCAGATGACTTTCTGAAGAAGTTTTCTGTTTCCTGAATAAAAGTTCCACGGATTTGCATGGAGAAGACTCGGGTCTTGTGCAGATTCGTGGAACTTTGTATTTTGACGGACTGAAATAACAGTATATACCTTATTTATATATAGAAGCCTTATGATACTGAATGAAAGAGACTGTCGGCATGAGCAGGTGGTACAGATTGCTCAGCTGATGATGACGGCGGCCCGTACGGCACCCAAAGCAAAGGGAGTGGATATTATCGAGGTGGCGCTGGTGACGGAAAGTAATCTTCGGATTTTATCGGAAACCATGAAACAGATGTATGAAGATAATGGTTTCAAGTTTTTCCTTCGTGATGCGGACAATATTCTGGAAGCGGAGTGTGTTGTGCTGATCGGAACGCGTGAACATCCGCAGGGACTGAATTGTGGATACTGCGGCTATGCGGCATGTGGAGAACGGGAAGACGGAGTTCCTTGTGCGATCAATAGTGTGGATTTGGGGATTGCTCTTGGATCAGCCTGCTCGGTGGCTGCTGATCATCGGGTAGATACGCGAATCATGTTTTCGGCAGGTCTGGCTGCCCGGCAGCTGGACTGGTTGGATGGATGCACCCAGGTATATGCTATTCCGGTGAGTGCATCCTCAAAAAATCCGTTTTTTGACCGTAAGCCTAAATCAGAATAAATTTTTCTACGACATGGGCAACGCCGTCTTCTTCATTGGAAAGAGTGATGAAGTCGGCGTTTTCTTTTACGACCTCCTGTGCGTTGGCCATGGCAACCCCCAGCCCGGCGTATTGGATCATTGAAAGATCGTTGAATCCGTCTCCGACAGCAATCATTTCATCCTTGGTCATTCCCAGTTTTTCCAGAAGCACAGAAAGAGAACGGGCCTTGTCAATACCTTTCGGAACGAGTTCCAGGAAGTAGGGCTCTGAGCGGAATACCCCCATGCGATCCTTTAAATGTTCGTACATTTCCTTCTCGAGCAAGGCAAGCCGGGTGGGTTCACCGACAATCAGGCATTTTGCAATAGGATGATGTATCGCTTTAAGGAAATTGTCTACCTTTTTGATCTTCATTACATTAAGCAATGCTTCCTTAAGCACGTATTCATCTTCCGGATTTTCCGTAAGCACATATTCTCCGTCGTAGCTGACGATGGCAAAATGATTATCCTTTGCGCACTGGTAGAGATAAGGAAGAACTTCCGGGTCTAATACGTTCTTGTACATCAGTTCCCGGGTTTTCCAGTCGATGATTTCTCCTCCGTTGTAGGCCAGGATATAACCTTCGTACTGTTGCATTTCCAGCTTTTCAGCCAGAGGAACAATTCCATAGGTAGGACGTCCCGAGGCCAGAACAAGTTTTACTCCCTTCTTCTGGGCTTCAATCAGGGAAAGGCGTGTGCGGTCAGTGATTTCTTTTCGGTTGTTTGTCAGGGTTCCGTCAAGGTCAAGTACTAATAGTTTATATTTCATATAATTCTTGAAAACTTAATGATTTCATGCGCAAAGATAGTACAATATCCGAAGTTTTTCAGTATATTTCGGGGTAAACTAATGAAAAGGAGATGAACGGAATGGAATTATACGGAGATTTTGCTTTGAGACTGCTGGTTGCTGGTCTGATGGGAGTTGCTATCGGGCTGGAGCGCGAGTATCGGGCAAAGGAAGCAGGCTATCGGACTCATTTTCTGGTGGCACTGGGAAGCGCGCTGATGATGATTGTTTCGCAATATGGCTTTACGGAGGTTCTGAAAGCCGACCTGATCCGCCTGGACCCGAGCCGTATTGCAGCTCAGGTGGTCAGCGGTATCGGTTTCATTGGTGCGGGCACCATCATCCTGCAAAAGCAGATTGTGCGTGGACTGACGACCGCGGCCGGTATCTGGGCTACGTCGGGAATCGGACTGGCCATCGGGGCAGGGATGTATATGGTTGGAATTCTGAGTACCTTGTTTGCGCTTGCCGGTCTGGAAGTGCTGAGTGTGTGTTTCAAGAGTATGGGTATGCGTAATATGATGGTGGAGTTTTTAACCAGAAGCGAAGAGTCTCTCAAGCAGGTGACGGAAATTTTCCGGTCGAAAGATTATATCATCGTTTCCTATGAGATGAAAGAATATCCCACACCGGATCAGGGAATGGTTTATCAGGTTTCGATGGTGATCAAGGCGAAACGGATGAATGAGGAAGGGCTGCTGTTGCTGTTACTGCAGGATTTTCCGGATGTTACCGTAAAAAAGATTCTTTAGCGAAGAACTGTCTCGCAACCTTTGGGAGAGGATGAAAGGCACTTCCAAAAAGCTCTCGGCGTTTTGTCTAAAACGTCGAATCGTTTTGGCTGAAAGGCCGAAACGTTTTTGAAAAAGCCGGGCGGCTTTTCCCGGGAAACAAAACAGATGCAGGCCGGTTGATCTCCGCGTGGAAGATACGGGTCTGCATCTGTGTGGGGTAATAGAGTGACATTGCCAGAAAATAATCAGCCGATGTACACATTGACATGCAAGAAAAGGCGGTCATGATTCTGATCCATGTCGAAATCTATTTTGTCTTCACGTGCAAGCCATCCGATGGCAGCGTTCAACTCTCGATCTGATAAGCCGGTTGCAGCTTTTAAATCTTCATACTCCCAATGGGCGTTGTCTTTCAATATATTCCAGACGATGCCGGCATTTGTTCCGATTTGATTCTTGTCCATTTTTCTGTTTTTTTAATGAGTGAATGATATTTTGCATAATCTTCCTAGCAAAAATAAAAAAATACTTCATTCAATAGCTGAAAGTAAGGCATTTTATTAGTCAGGAGCACCAAGTTTTAATGTATTTTAGTAGTCGGTGTGAAGCTCTCGTTACGATCCTGCTATATTTTTGTCCCTGATTGGCTGCATTTCCATTTTTTTCTGCTACCTTTGCAGGAAGCAAACAAGACTAAAAACGGTTATGAAAAGAAACAAGATAAACTGGACGGTTCCTAAAGGCGCGGAACTGACCGAACTGGACAAGAAAGTGCTTTACTGGCAGAACAAAGGACATCTTGTTCCGAGACGCAGCCTTATCAAAACACCTGAACAGATTGAAGGAATCCGCCGCAGTGGTGTGGTGAATACCGGAGCACTGGATCTGGTGGCTCAGGAGATTCATGCAGGTATGAGTACGGCAGAAATCGATCAGCTGGTACATAATTACATCATTTCGCATGGAGGTATCCCCGCAACATTGGGATATGAAGGTTATCCGAAGAGCGTATGTACATCTATCAATGAAGTTGTGTGTCACGGAATTCCTTCTGAAGAGGAAATCCTGGAAGAAGGAGATATTATCAATGTCGATATTACAACTATTCTGGACGGCTATTATGCAGATGCTTCACGAATGTTTATTATCGGAAAGACTTCTCCTGAAAAAGAAAAGCTGGTTCGTGTGGCCAAAGAATGCCTGGAAATCGGAATGGAAGCAGCCAAACCTTTCTGTTTTGTGGGTGATATCGGCAATGCAATCCAGAAACATGCGCATAAGAACGGCTTTTCAGTCGTACGTGATCTTTGCGGTCATGGCGTAGGACTGGAATTCCATGAAGAACCTGATGTGGAACATTACGGAAAGAAGGGTACGGGTATGCTGCTTGTACCGGGTATGGTGTTCACCATCGAGCCGATGATCAACATGGGAACGTGGGAGGTATTTATTGACGAAGAGGATGGCTGGACTGTCGTGACGGAAGATGAACTTCCTTCAGCACAGTGGGAGCATACTTTTGTGATGACTGAACACGGACTTGAAATATTGACTCATTAATGAATATATTATAAGGTAAGAACAATGGATCATATAATTATATTAGGTATAGAATCCTCCTGTGATGATACTTCTGCAGCCGTTATCAAGGATGGCGTTCTTCTGTCGAATGTAACTGCCAGCCAGGCTGTGCATGAAGCATACGGGGGCGTTGTTCCTGAACTGGCTTCGCGTGCGCATCAGCAGAATATCGTTCCGGTGGTGAGTGAAGCTCTTAAACGGGCGGGAGTGAGTAAGGATGAACTGAGCGCGGTTGCTTTTACGCGTGGGCCGGGTCTGATGGGTTCTTTGCTTGTCGGCGTATCCTTCGCCAAGGGCTTTGCCCGTGCATTGGGAATTCCGATGGTGGAGGTTAACCACCTGCAAGGCCATGTGTTAGCTCATTTCATTAAAGAACCGGATGAAGTTCACGCTTCTCCTAAATTCCCTTTCCTTTGTCTGCTGGTATCTGGCGGAAACTCTCAGATTATCCGTGTGAATGCCTATAATGACATGGAAGTGCTGGGACAGACGATTGATGATGCAGCCGGAGAAGCCATTGACAAATGCTCGAAAGTAATGGGACTGGGTTATCCCGGCGGACCGATCATTGATAAGCTGGCACGTCAGGGAAATCCGAAGGCTTATACATTCAGCAAGCCGCATATTCCGGGTTATGACTACAGCTTCAGTGGGCTGAAGACTTCTTTCCTGTATTCGTTGAGAGACTGGATGAAGGATGATCCGGATTTCATCGAACATCATAAGGTGGACCTTGCTGCATCTCTTGAGCATACCATTGTGGATATCTTGATGGAAAAGCTTCGCAAGGCAGTGAAGGATACGGGAATTAATGAAGTGGCGGTAGCCGGCGGTGTTTCGGCGAATAACGGACTGCGCAATGCATTCCGGGAACATGCGGCCAAGTATGGATGGAACATCTATATCCCGAAGTTCGGATATACGACCGATAATGCGGCCATGATTGCCATGACAGGTTATTTCAAATATCAGGATAAAGACTTTTGCACGATAGACAAGCCTGCATATTCGCGGGTAAGCATTAAATAACACAAATTTTAAAAGTATTATGTCAGTAGAAACTAAAAAGCTAAGCAAGGAGATAAGTGAATTCTTCTGGAGAGAAGGTTTTACGCTGGCTACTGCCGAAAGCTGTACGGCCGGCAATGTCCCAGCTGTCATAACTGCTATCCCTGGTAGTTCCCGTTTCTATAAGGGAGGGATTGTGGCATATGCCAATGAAGTAAAGCAAAGCCTTCTGCATGTTAGTCAGGAAACACTGGAAAAGTATGGGGCGGTAAGCGAAGAAACCGTAGTGGAAATGGTGAAAGGTGTCATGGAGACTCTGGGGACGGATTATGCAGTTGCTACATCGGGTATTGCCGGACCTGCAGGAGGTACGCCTGAAAAACCTGTCGGCACGATCTGGGTGGCTGCCGGAAATAAAGAAAAAATACTAACTGCCAAATTAACGGAAGACGAAGGACGGGAGAAAAATATACAGGCTGCAACGGCAAAAACCCTGCAATTGCTGCTTGATTTGTGCCAAAATCAGGAAAATGAGCACTAATTTTGCAATTAACAGGTGATTTACTTGCTTATATAAAATAAAATCGCTTACTTTGCACTCCGTTTGAAAGAACCATGAATAAAACTATAAAAACTAGATAGAAATGTCGAAAATTTGTCAAATTACCGGAAAGAAAGCCATGATTGGCAACAATGTTTCACACTCTAAGAGAAGAACAAAAAGAACTTTTGATGTGAACTTGTTTACGAAGAAATTCTACTATGTAGAACAGGATTGCTGGATTAGCCTGAACATCTGCGCTAACGGCTTGCGTGTTATTAACAAAAAAGGACTGGATGCAGCGCTGAATGAAGCTGTTGCAAACGGTTACTGTGATTGGAAAACTATCAAAATTATTGGTTAATTAAAAGGAGAAGAAAACTATGGCTAAAAAAGCTAAAGGTAACAGAGTACAGGTAATCCTTGAATGTACAGAAATGAAGGATAGTGGTATGCCGGGAACTTCTCGTTATATTACGACAAAGAACAGAAAGAATACCACTGAAAGATTGGAATTGAAGAAATACAATCCTATTTTGAAAAGAGTAACAGTTCATAAAGAAATTAAATAATAGTAGACCATGGCAAAGAAAACAGTCGCAACCCTTCAGACAGGTAAAGAAGGCCGTTCTTATACTAAGGTTATCAAAATGGTTAAGTCTCCGAAAACGGGTGCTTACGTTTTTGACGAACAGATGGTTCCTAACGATAAAGTACAGGACTTCTTCAAGAAATAATTTAGCGAAAACATATATATGCTAAATAAAAGTTCCTTTCATGATTGAATGAAAGGAACTTTTTTTTGTGTGTCTACAAGATTAGTTATATCTTTGTTCCATAAACAGATAAACAATAGAACCGTATGGGATTATTTAGTTTTTTCTCAAAGGAAAAGAAAGAAACATTGGATAAAGGCTTATCCAAAACCAAAGAAAGTGTATTTGGCAAGATTGCGCGTGCGGTTGCCGGCAAGTCGAAAGTGGACGATGAAGTACTGGATAACCTGGAAGAGGTACTTATTACATCGGACGTGGGAGTGGAGACAACGCTGAATATCATCAAGCGCATAGAAGCTCGCGTAGCCAGGGATAAATATGTCAATACGCAGGAACTGAATAATATTCTCCGGGAAGAGATTGCAGCTTTGCTGACAGAAAACAATACGGTAGATTCTGAGGATTTCAGTGTTCCGGAGGACAAGAAGCCTTATGTCATTATGGTGGTCGGCGTCAATGGAGTAGGAAAGACTACAACTATCGGTAAATTAGCTTATCAGTTTAAGAAAGCCGGTAAGTCTGTCTACCTGGGAGCTGCCGATACTTTCCGTGCTGCTGCCGTTGAACAGCTTGTTATCTGGGGAGAGCGTGTGGGCGTTCCTGTTGTCAAACAGAAAATGGGGGCTGACCCTGCATCTGTCGCTTTCGATACGCTGAGTTCTGCCGTTGCCAATCAGGCAGATGTTGTCATCATTGATACGGCGGGCCGTTTGCATAATAAGATCGGACTGATGAACGAGCTGACAAAAATCAAGAATGTCATGCGTAAGGTGGTTCCGGATGCTCCTCACGAAGTCTTGCTGGTGCTTGACGGATCAACAGGCCAGAATGCCTTTGAACAGGCCAAACAGTTTACGCTGGCTACGGAAGTGAATGCCATGGCTATTACCAAACTGGATGGAACGGCAAAAGGTGGAGTTGTGATCGGTATCTCTGATCAGTTTAAGATTCCGGTTAAATATATTGGCTTGGGTGAAGGTATAGAAGATCTTCAGGTGTTCCGCCGCCGCGAATTTGTAGATTCATTATTTGGACCAACGACTGCTAAATGAAAAAAAATACAATTGATATTATAACTTTAGGCTGCTCTAAAAATCTGGTTGATTCGGAAAAGCTGATGAAGCAGCTTGAAGCCAATGGATATAAAGTGACTCACGACAGCGATCATCCGCAGGGAGAAATTGCGGTGATCAATACATGTGGCTTTATTGGAGATGCAAAGGAAGAGTCGATAAACATGATTCTGGAATTTTGTCAGGCAAAGGAAGAAGGTCGTCTGAAGAAACTCTTTGTAATGGGTTGTCTCTCAGAACGCTATCTGCAAGAGCTTACGGGCGAAATTCCACAAGTGGATAAATTCTATGGAAAGTTCAACTGGAATGACATGCTGAATGATTTGGGTAAATCTTATCATTCGGAGTTTGCCATTGAACGTCATCTGACTACTCCTTCTCATTATGCTTATCTGAAGATATCGGAAGGATGCGACCGCAAGTGTTCATATTGTGCTATTCCGATTATTACAGGCCGTCATGTGTCTCGTCCGATGGAAGAAATTCTGGATGAGGTCCGTCTGCTGGTTTCTCAGGGGGTAAAGGAGTTTCAGGTTATTGCCCAGGAACTGACTTACTATGGCGTTGATCTGTATAAAAAACAGATGTTGCCTGAGCTGATCGAGAAGATGGCGGAAATTCCCGGAGTGGAATGGATCCGTCTTCATTATGCTTATCCGGCTGCATTTCCTGAAGACTTGTTCCGGGTGATGCGGGAACATGACAATGTCTGCAAATACATGGATATTGCCTTGCAGCATATCAGTGACAACATGCTTCAGAAGATGCGCCGTCATGTAAGTAAGGCGGAAACTTATCGTCTGATAGAACGTTTCCGTGAAGAAGTTCCGGGTATTCATTTGCGTACCACGTTGATGGTAGGGCATCCCGGAGAAACGGAGGAAGATTTTGAAGAACTGAAGGAATTCGTGCGGAAGGCCCGTTTCGACCGGATGGGAGCATTTGCTTATTCAGAAGAGGAAGGTACCTATTCGGCACAGAATTATTCGGATGATATTCCGGAAGAAGTCAAACATCGGCGGCTGGATGAGCTGATGGCTGTTCAGCAGGAAATATCGGCCGATCTTACTCATGCCAAGATTGGTAAAGAGTTTAAAGTGATTATCGACCGTAAAGAAGGAGATTATTTTATTGGCCGTACAGAATTTGATTCTCCTGAAGTTGATCCTGAAGTACTGATCAAAGATGAAGGACAGAACCTTGTCATCGGTTCTTTCTATCAGGTAAAGGTTTATGATGCGGATGATTTTGATTTGTACGCAACATTGATATGATCTAAATGCGAACCCTTTCATGAACAGCAAGGAATTTACAGGCGAACTTTCACGACGTCTCGGTTACAAGAACAAAGATGCTGCCGTACTGGTGGCATCTTTGGTTGATATTATGGCTCAGGAATTGCAGGAAAGCAATGTCCTGACATTTCAGGAATTCGGAACCTTTGAAGTGAAGAAGAAAATGGAGAGAATTGTTGTCAATCCGGTTACCCGGCAACGCTTGCTGGTTCCTCCCAAATTAAGTTTGACATTCAAGCCTTGTCCGGCATTGAAGGGAAAGGTGAAAAATGAAGATGCCCAATGAATGAGAAAGTAACCTTACAGGCTCTGGCTGAACAACTGGCAAGTCGTCATCAGATGGAACAGGCGGATGCGGAAGCATTTGTTCAGACATTTGTAGCCTTGATTGAAGAAGCCCTTCAACAGGAAAAGTACGTCAAGGTAAAAGGACTGGGTACTTTTAAGCTGATAGAAATGTCTGGTCATAACCGGGTGTCGTTTGTTCCTGAAGCCTCTTTGCGTGACCTGATTAACAAGCCTTTTGCCCATTTTGAGACTGTTGTCCTGAATGAAAATACTCACTTTGATGACATGACGGAAGAAGTCCTCAGTACAGATAACTTGTCTGAATCTGAGGAACAGACCGAAGTGGTAGAACCGAAAGCCGTTTCGGATACAGAGAACGCGGACTTGTCTGCTCAGTCTGCCAGTGAAGAGAATACAATCCCGGAGCATGCAGAAAGCCTTGAACATCCGGATAATTCTGAGCATGTGGAAAATTCTGACCATAAGGAAACTGCTGAATGTGAGGGTGATGAACCAGCTCCTGTTAAGGAGGAGGAAACATCTGTAACGCCGGAAGTGTCCCGGTTGGAAAATGAATCAGAGGAAAGTGAAGAAACATTCGGGGAAACTGTGTCGGAAGAACCTGAAGTTCAGGTGAACCGGCGTATTTTCCGGATTCCGTGGTGTATGATTGCAACAGTACTTTTAGCCGGGGTATTGATTGGGGGAGGAATTGTCTGGGCTCTTTTATCAGGACGGAGGTATATTCCCGAATCTTTGGTAAACTATTGGATGAAAGAACATGTATCCGTAGATTCATTGCATCCAGCAGCACAATCTGTAAAAGATACTGTTGTCCTGCAACCGGATACGGTAGCTGTGGTTGCAGCCGATACAGTACAAAAAAAACATTCCGAGCCTGAACAGCCTGTTAAGGTTCCTGCCCGGAGAGAAACTTTGGCTGATACGGTGGATTACGATATTCAGGGAACTCAGACCACTCACACAATCCAAAAAGGAGAGAGTTTGGCTAAAATTTCCCTGAAGTATTATGGGACGAAGAAGTTGTGGCCTTATCTGGTACGTCATAATAAGAAAATCATCAAGAATCCGAATAATGTACCAATTGGAACTGTGATTCAGATACCGGTATTGGTCCCTGCTCAGGAATGAGATCTGAAAATCCGGACAGAACCGCTTTAATTTAAACTTCTTTAGTCCAATAAGACTTAAAACAGATCACTCGTCTGTATTTTTTAATAAAAATTAGTTGTGCCTGTTAATTGAATGACTTAATTTTGGGCAGCCTTAGAAGAAAAGTCTTCTGTGAGGTCAAGAGATAGATTAAAATGAACTTATTAAAATAAGAAAGAAATTATGGCTGAAGCTATTGACATTCGTGAATTAAACGAACGCATTGAACGCCAGAGTGCATTCGTTACCAACCTGATGACCGGTATGGATCAGGTGATTGTAGGACAGAAACATCTTGTTGAATCATTATTGATTGGTTTGTTGTCAGATGGACATATCTTGCTGGAAGGTGTCCCTGGTCTGGCAAAGACTTTGGCAATCAAGACTCTGGCTTCTTTGATTGATGCGAAATACAGTCGTGTTCAGTTTACTCCGGATTTGTTGCCTGCCGATGTGCTCGGTACGATGATTTACAGTCAGAAGGATGAACGCTTTGTAACCAATAAGGGACCAATCTTTGCAAACTTTGTTTTGGCAGATGAAATCAACCGTGCACCGGCAAAAGTTCAGAGTGCTTTGCTGGAAGCCATGCAGGAACGTCAGGTAACTCTGGGTAAGGAAACTTTCCCGTTGCCTTCTCCTTTCCTGGTTATGGCAACCCAGAACCCGATAGAACAGGAGGGTACTTATCCGCTGCCGGAAGCTCAGGTGGACCGTTTCATGCTGAAGGTTCTGATTGACTATCCGAAGCTGGAGGAAGAAAAGAAAATTATCCGTCAGAATATTTCGGGTGAGAAGATTGAGGTTCGTCCGATTCTTAAGTCAGAAGATATTCTGGAAGCACGCAAGGTAGTCCGTCAGGTTTATCTGGACGAAAAGATTGAACAGTATATTGCAGACATTATATTTGCAACACGTTATCCGGAACAATATGATTTGAAGGAACTGAAAAACCTGATTGGTTTTGGCTGCTCTCCGCGTGCGTCTATTAACCTGGCATTGGCTGCCCGCAGTTATGCGTTCATTAAGCGCAGAGGATATGTTATTCCGGAAGATGTTCGTGCGGTTGCTCATGATGTATTGCGTCATCGTATCGGATTGACTTATGAAGCTGAAGCTACCAATGTGACATCAGACGAGATTGTAAGCAAGATATTAAATAAGGTAGAAGTGCCCTGATTCAAGGTGAATAGTTGATTGAGAATGGAAACAAATGAACTCTTAAAACGTGTTCGTCAGATTGAGATCAAAACACGTGGACTTTCGAGTAACATCTTTGCCGGTCAGTATCATTCGGCCTTTAAAGGCAGGGGTATGTCGTTTGCGGAAGTACGTGAATATCAATATGGTGACGACGTACGTGATATAGACTGGAACGTTACGGCCCGTTTTGACAAGCCGTTCGTAAAGGTATTCGAAGAGGAGAGGGAATTGACCGTCATGTTGCTGGTGGATGTATCCAACAGTTTGGATTTTGGAACGATACAGCAAATGAAAAAGGATATGGTAACTGAGATTGCAGCTACCATAGCCTTTTCTGCCATTCAGAACAACGATAAAATCGGGGTGATTTTCTTCTCTGATCGAATAGAAAAATTTATTCCTCCCAAGAAGGGACGTAAACACATTCTGTATATTATCCGTGAGTTGCTGGGTTTTAAGCCTGAAAGTAAACGGACTAATTTACAGGGAGCGATCGAATATCTGACGAATGTGCTTAAAAAACGTTGCACGGCTTTCGTCCTGAGTGATTTTATTGACGACAGTGATTTCAAGAATGCACTGACCGTAGCAAACCGAAAACATGACGTAATTGCTATGCAGGTGTATGACCGCCGTATGGAGGAATTGCCCGATGTGGGATTGATGCGGGTGCGTGATGCGGAAACAGGCCATGAACAGTGGATTGATACTTCTTCAAAGGCTCTGCGGAATGCCCATCATGCCTGGTGGATGGAACGTCAGGAAAAATTGAATGATATTTTTACTCGTAGCAATGTCGATTCGGTTTCTGTGCGGACTGATCAGGATTATGTGAAAGCACTGATGAACTTATTTGCAAAACGAAACTGATAGAGAAATGAAACATACATTATTCGATGGCGGACTGAGTTGGTTTAAGGTGTGCTGCTGTATGTTGCTTTTATGGATATCTGTTCCCTCAGCGCGGGCACAGGTGTCGGTAGAAGCGACTATTGATTCTTTGCAGCTGCTGATTGGTGAGCAGACTAAAGTCCGACTTCAAGTGAGCATGGACGCTAATCAAAAGTTGCGTCTTCCTGTAGTTGCAGACACATTGGTCAGAGGGGTTGAAGTGCTGGATGTAGCCAAACCTGATACCCAACTGTTGAATGACAATAAGCGATGGCTGATTTCGCAGGAATATACAATTACTTCTTTTGATTCGGCTTTGTATTATCTGCCTCCTTTTGAGGTATTGGTGAATGACCAGAGTTACCGTTCGGAAGCATTGGCTCTGAAAGTATATTCTGTTCCCGTTGATACTCTTCATCCGGATCAGTTTTTTGGTCCGAAGGGAGTGCAGGAGGTTCCTCTTACATGGGATGACGTGGCACCACTGGTGTATGCCTTGTTATTGATGATTATATTGGGAGGTGTTTCTGTCTTCTTTGTGATCCGTTATCGAAATAATAAGCCTATCATCAAGATTATCCGTGTTGAGCCTAAATTACCTCCTCATCAACTGGCTATGAAGAAAATCGAGGAGATCAAGGCTGATAAAATGGCCAGAGCCAATGATCCGAAGAAATATTATACGGAGTTGACCGAGGTTATCCGTATGTATATTAGAGAACGTTTCGGGTTTAATGCAATGGAAATGACTTCAGCGGAGATTATTGAGCGTTTATTGCAGGAAGACAAGGAATCCGTTAAAGATCTGAGAACTTTGTTTGAAACGGCGGACCTTGTTAAATTTGCCAAGCATGCACCGCTGATGAATGAAAATGATATGAATCTGGTGAATGCCGTAGACTTCATTAATCAGACAAAGGTGGAGGAAGATCCGAATGCCAAGAAAGAACCGACAGAGATAAAGGTAGAGGAAAAACGTTCGAAACAGGGACGTATTGTTTTGCTGGCCAGCATTGCCGTGACCGGTCTGGCTGCTGTCGTGGCATTGTATGTTGCAGTGAGACATATCATTGACCTTTTCTTTTAATGTTTAAACTCATGGACTATGATTTTTGCTAATATTGAATATCTGTTTTTATTGCTTTTGCTTATACCTTATATAATATGGTATATCATGAAGCGGAAAAAAACAGAACCAACCATGCAGGTTTCTACTACGCGTATGTACATGAATGCGCCGAAGAGTTGGAAACTTTATTTGCTACATGCTCCGTTTCTGTTACGTATTGTGGCTTTTGTTATGATCGTATTGGTACTGGCCCGTCCTCAGACTACGGATAACTGGCAGAATACGGAAATTGAAGGAATTGATATTATGCTGGCAGTGGATGTTTCGACCAGTATGTTGGCAGAAGACTTAAAGCCGAATCGTCTGGAAGCAGCCAAACAGGTAGCTGCTGAATTTATAAACGGCCGTCCGAATGATAACATTGGTCTGACAATCTTTGCAGGAGAAGCATTTACCCAATGTCCGTTGACGGTAGATCATGGAGTACTGTTGAATCTGTTTCAGAGTATTAAATGTGATATCGCCCAGAAAGGTCTGATTATGGATGGTACGGCTCTGGGTATGGGCCTGGCAAATGCAGTGAGCCGCCTGAAAGACAGCAAGGCAAAGTCAAAAGTTATTATTTTGCTGACGGATGGTGTCAACAACCGTGGAGATATTTCTCCGTTGACGGCTGCAGAAATAGCCAAACAGTTTGGTATCCGTGTATACACAATTGGGGTTGGAACCAATGGAACGGCACCATATCCGATGCAGACTTATGCCGGAGTGCAATATGTACAGGTCCCGGTGGAGATTGATGAGCAGACTTTGACTCAGATAGCTGGCACAACAAACGGAAATTATTTCCGTGCCACCAGTAATTCAAAATTGAAGGAAGTTTATCAGGAGATTGATAAGTTGGAAAAAACGAAACTGAATGTGAAAGAATTCAGCAAGCGGGAAGAAGACTATGAAGTGTTTGCTTTAGTGGCTTTCTTGTGTATCTTGTTGGAGATCCTTCTGCGTAATTCAGTTCTTAAGAAAATACCTTAAATGAAATAAGCCATGTTTCGATTTGGAGAACCATTATATCTATATTTGCTTCTTGTACTGCCTTTTCTGGTAGCTTTTTATCTATATTCCAATTATAGAAGGCGCAAGAAGTTGCGTCAGTATGGTGACCCCGTACTGATGGCACATTTAATGCCGGCGGTATCCAAATATCGTCCGGATGTAAAGTTCTGGCTGATGTGGTCAGCTCTGGCGATGATTATTTTTATGCTGGCGCGTCCTCAGTTTGGCTCTAAGATGGAAACTGTGAAGCGTCAGGGTGTAGAAACGGTTGTGGCTCTGGATATTTCAAACTCTATGTTGGCTCAGGATGTAACTCCAAGTCGTCTGGAGAAATCAAAGAAACTGATATCTCGTCTGGTTGAAACATTCAATAATGACAAAGTTGCCATGATTGTGTTTGCCGGCGAAGCTTTTGCCCAGTTGCCTATAACCAGTGATTACATTTCGGCCAAAATGTTTCTGGAATCTATCTCTCCTTCACTCATTGCAACACAAGGTACTGATATTCGTGGAGCAATCGATCTGGCTATGAAGAGTTTTACTCCTAATGAAGGAGTCGGACGTGCTATCGTATTGATCACGGATGGTGAGAACCACGAAGGTGGAGCTGTGGAAGCTGCGAAAGCTGCTGCCGAAAAAGGTGTCCGTGTCTTTGTTCTGGGTGTAGGTTCTCCCGACGGATCTCCTATTCCCGTGGAAGGAACGAACGAATTCCGGCGTGACAAGGATGGAAATGTTGTTGTCACTCGTTTAAATGAAGAGATGTGCCGTGAAATTGCACAGGCGGGAAACGGAATGTATGTCCGTGTAGACAACACGAATAATGCAGAAAAAGCATTGAATGCAGAAATCAATAAATTGGCCAAAGCTGATGTCGAGACTCAGGTGTTTACGGAATTTGATGAGCAATTCCAGGTTTTGGCATGGCTGGCTTTGTTGTTGCTTGCTGCTGAATTGATGATCTTGAATCGTAAAAATCCACTTTTCAAGAATGTAAAACTCTTTAAATGAGATAGAGTATGAAGCGAATAAAATGGATGTTACTGATATGTGCTTGTTCCGTGACAGCAGTTTATGGTCAGAAGACGGATCGTGATTATCTGCGCAGTGGAAACAAGCTTTATAAAGACAGCCTTTTTGTTAAGGCAGAAGTAGATTATCGGAAAGCGCTTGAGGTGAACCCGAAATCGGCTGATGCATTGTATAATCTGGGAAACTCTTTACTGATGCAGGAAAAAGGAAAGGAAGCGATGGAGCAGCTGGATGCGGCTTCCCGACTTGAGAAAGATAAGGAAAAACTGGCTCATATTTATCATAACATGGGCGTAATTCTTCAGGCTTCCAAGCAGTTGCCTCAGTGTATAGAAGCATATAAGCAAGCCCTGCGGAATAATCCGAAAGATGATGAAACACGTTATAATCTGGCTTTGGCACAGAAGCAGTTGAAAGATCAGCAGCAACAGCAGGAGCAGAATCAACAGCAGGAGCAGAATCAGCAGCAGGAGCAGAAGCAAGACCAGAAACAGGACGAAAAAGAGCAGAATAAGGATCAGCAGGATCAGGACAAGAAACAGCAGAACCAGAATAATCAGCAACAGCAGAACCAGAATCAGATGTCGAAGGAAAACGCTGAGCAACTGTTGAATGCTGTGATGCAGGATGAAAAGAATGTCCAGGATAAAGTGAAGAAAGCTATTCAGATGCAAGGCCGGAAACTGGAAAAAGACTGGTGATGCGGGTAATGTGGACAAAATAGACCAAGGACTAGAAGTACAATGTTGAATAATAAAAAAGATAGATAAAATGAGAAAATTGATTTTCTTACTGCTATTGTTGACTGTTACTGTTCAGACATGGGCAGACGGTAAAGTCACGCTGACTGCCGAGGCTCCGGAGGTGGTCGTAAGCGGAGATCAGTTCCGATTGACCTTTACAGTCAATTCGCAGAGTGTAAAAGATTTCCGTGCTCCTTCTATAACAAAGGGGTTTGAGGTTCTGATGGGGCCGAGCCGTTCCCAACAATATGGTTCATACACGATTAATGGAAAAACTGTCGTAAACAAATCTGTGACTTACACCTATATCCTGATGGCAGGTGATGCCGGAACCTATACGATTCCAGCAGCAAGCATTCAGGCTGAAGGAGAGAAAATCTTTTCAAATTCACTGCAGGTGAAAGTTCTTCCTCCGGATAAGACATCCAACAGTTCCAATGGTGGAAGTAAAGGCTCAGCAAATTCTTCACGTAATCAGGCTGCCGGAAGCCGGATCACAGATAAAGATTTGTTTATGCTCGCAACGGCCAATAAGACCACTGTGCATGAGCAAGAGGCTATTTTGTTGACATATAAACTGTATTCTACTGTAAATCTTCAGCAGCTGAATGAAGATATGCCGGAGTTGACAGGTTTTCATACTCAGGAAATAGATCTTCCACAGAAGAAGGTATGGTCAATGGAACATTATCAAGGACGAAATTATAACACATTGACATGGCGTCAGTATGTTCTTTTCCCGCAGCAGACCGGTAAACTGGAGATTCCAAGCGTAAAGTTTGAGGGTATTATTGCTCAGCGAATTGCTTCTGATGATCCGTTTGATATCTTTTATAATGGTGGCGGATTTGAACAGGTGAAGAAGGTAATTGTTGCTCCTAAAGTAAATATAACTGTATTGCCTTTGCCGGCTAAACCAGCGAACTTCTCTGGTGGAGTTGGTGAATTCTCGTTGACTTCTTCCATTAATGCAACGGAAGTAAAAACGAATGATGCTGTTACAATTAAGCTTACAATTAAAGGATCGGGGAATATGAAGTTGCTGAATACGCCTGAAATCAAGTTCCCTCAAGATTTTGAAATATATGATCCGAAAGTAGAAAACCAGTTTGAGACTTCAAGTAATGGAGTAACAGGAACCAAGACTATTGAATATCTGGCAATACCGCGTCATGCCGGATCTTTCACGATTCCTCCAGTAGAATTTACCTATTTTGACTTGAAGAGTAATTCCTACAAAACCTTGAAAACTCAGGCTTATGAACTGAAGGTTGCTAAAGGTCAGGGAAATGCGGATCAAGTGATTGCAGACTTCACCAATAAAGAAAGTGTGAAGGTACTGGGTAAGGATATTCGTTTTATTAAGTTGGGAGATACTTCCTTGACTCGCAAAGGTGATTTCTTCTTCGGAACGATATCTTACTGGATGTGGTATCTGATACCGTTCGTTTTGTTTGTAGCTTTTGTAATTGTTTATCGCAAGCAGGCTATGGAAAATGCCAATGTTGCAAAGGTAAAGACCAAAAAGGCCAATAAGGTTGCAACAAAACGTATGAAACTTGCCGGTAAGCTGTTGGCAGAAAACAAGAAGAATGAATTTTATGATGAGGTCTTGAAAGCTCTTTGGGGATATATCAGTGATAAACTGAACATTCCGGTATCCATGCTTTCAAAAGATAATATTGAGGCTGAACTCGCGAAGTATGGCGTTTCTAATGAATTAATTGCTGATTTCATTCATGCATTGAATGAATGTGAGTTTGCACGTTATGCTCCGGGCAATGAAAATGAGGCCATGGATAAGGTGTATGCAGCATCGATTGATATTATCAGTAAAATGGAAAATAGTATTAAACGCTAAAGAATAGGAGAGTGTCTGACATGAGAAAGATATCATTCTTCATTATATTTTTGTTGAGCTTCGTGCAGTTTGTTCAGGCTGAGTCTTTTACAAAGGCAGATGCAGATAAGGCTTATCAGGAGAATAAATATGCTGAAGCAATCAAAATGTATGAAAATATTTTAGCAACTCAGGGAGAGTCTGCAGTTGTTTATTACAACTTGGGAAACAGCTATTTTAAAGAGAAAAATATGGCCAAGGCTGTATTGAATTATGAACGGGCCTTATTGTTGAATCCGGGAGATGCAGATATTCGCTTCAATCTGGATATGGCCAGAAGCAAAACTGTTGACCAGATTACTCCTGCTACAGAGGTTTTCATCGTAACCTGGGTTAATTCGCTGACCAATATGCAAAGCGAGAGAGGATGGGCTAAGATCGGCATTGTCTCTTTCATCTGTTTATTGGTTGGGCTGGCATTGTATATCTTTAGCAAACGACTTTTTGTCCGGAAAATAGGATTTATCGGTGCTATTATCTTACTGGTAGTGACTGTTTGCGCTAATTTATTTGCGCGTCAGCAAAAAAATGAACTGATGGATCGCATAGGAGCTATTGTGATGTCACCTACTGTAACAGTTAAAAGTACACCGGATGAGAGCGGAACGGAATTGTTCGTCCTGCATGAAGGAACCAAGGTTTTTGTGGAAGATAACTCGATGAAAGGTTGGAAAGAAATCCGTCTGGAAGATGGAAATAAGGGATGGATTCCGACAGAAGCAATTGAAATCATTTAAAGAAGGAAGTTATGATAGACATACAGCAACTTATTGAAGCAGACCGTAACTTGTTATTGGCTTTGAATGGAAGTCATTCTTTGTTCTGGGACGGTTTTATGTGGGTAGTGACCAGTACGGTAACCTGGGTTCCTGCAGCAATTATCTTGCTGTATGTTATATTTAGGAATAACAAGTTGCCACAATCGATTTTCATTCTCCTGATGATAGCCTTGGTGATAACCTTGGCAGATCAGTTGGCTTCAAGTGTATGTAAGCCCTATTTTGCCCGTTTCAGGCCGACTCAGGATCCGGAGATTATGTACCTGGTTCATACGGTGAATGGCTATAGGGGAGGCCTGTATGGCTTTATATCAAGTCATGCAGCAAATACATTTGGGGTAGCAATGTTTGTATCATTGCTGATTCGGAATAAGTGGCTGACTCTTTCTATGTTTGTATGGGCTGCCATACCTTCATATTCCCGTATCTATTTGGGGGTGCATTATCCTGGAGATATACTGGCCGGGGCTTTGGAAGGATGTCTGATTGCGTTGCTTGTTTATCAGCTTTACCGGATAGTAAGGAATCGGTTTTTTGATCAGCCCAAATACATTTCCAGTCAGTATACAAGCAGTGGATATTCAATAGATGATGTCGGATTGATTCATCTGGTATTATTGCTTTCATACCTCTATGCAATTATTGCGGGAATGATAACGGCAAAAGTTCTTTATTTGTAAAGGAAACTGTCAAAGGCAACTTTCTTGTCAGAAATGTTGCCTTTTTGTTTGTTCTTTCATAATCTTTCCTTATATTTACTCGAAATTAAATAAATGATTTGTCTAACTTAAATTTCAGACTACTATGAACAGAACGATAACTTTTAATGAGCTGCGTAAGATAAAGGATTCTTTACCAACCGGAAGTATGCATCGGATTGCGGATGAATTGAACTTAAGCGTGGAAACCGTACGCAACTTTTTCGGAGGACACAATTTTAAAGATGGAAAGAGTGTAGGAATTCATCTGGAACCGGGACCGGATGGGGGACTTGTTATGCTGGACGATACAACCGTATTAGATAGAGCTATAGCTATCCTGAAAGAAGAAAACGTGTAGGATATTTATTTTTAACGACAGGACACTGATTATAGGATGTATGCGGAGTATCGTTATTTCGTATATGCCTGTAATTAGTGTTTTTATTTTTAACCTTATTAAATCGTCAGATTATGGAAGATAAACTTGTTACATTAGCCATCTTGACCTACTCAAAGGCACAGATCTTAAAGAATGTCCTGGAGAATGAAGGAATAGAGTCTTATATTCATAATGTAAATCTCATTCAGCCTGTCATCTCGTCTGGAGTAAGAATTCGTATTAAAGAAAGTGATCTTCCCAGAGCTCTGAAAATTATAGAAAGTTCATCCTGGCTGTCTGATGATGTCTTGAAAGAAGAACCTAAGGAAACAGATCAGAAGGGTAGTAGTAATCAGATCCTGATACCGGTAGATTTTTCTGATTATTCCATGAAAGCCTGTGAATTCGGTTTTGACTTCGCCTCTCGTATTCATGCAGAAGTAGTATTGATGCATGTCTATTTTAGCCCAGTCTATATGCCTAGTTTACAATATGCTACGGAAGGGTATGGTATGCCGATGGAATATGATTTGGGGATCAAGAATATGCTGGATGACATTCATAATAAGCTGAATAAGTTGACGGATACTTTGAAGGAGAGAATCGCCAATAAGGAGCTGCCAGATGTTAAATTTTCATGTATGCTGCGTGAAGGTGTTCCTGAGGAGGAAATTTTGTATTATGCCCGTAAGGAGAAGCCGTTGATCATTATTATGGGAACACGTGGACAGGGGGAAAAGGAACTGGGACTGATTGGTAGTGTGACTGCCGAAGTAATAGAGCGTAGCCCGACTTTTGTATATGCTATTCCTAAGAATGCCAGCTTCAAGACTTTTGGAGAAATTCATAAGGTGGTATTTATTACTAATTTTGATCAGCGGGACCTGGTCGCTTTTGATTCATTGATTACAACTTTCCAGAATTATAAATTCCAGATAGCATTTATTCATTTGAATTCAGATGAGCAACGGCGTACATGGAATGAGATTAAACTGGCAGGAATTAAAGAGTATTTCAAGAAACAATATCCACAGTTGGAAATTAGCTATAATCTGATTGCAGAGGACCAGTTACTGACCAATCTGGATGTGTATGTAAAAGAACAGGCTATCGACGCTCTTTGCATCACGAATTATAAACGGAATGTCTTTGCCCGTTTGTTTAATCCAAGTATTGCCCGTAAGATGATTTTCCATTCGGATACTCCTATATTGATTATCAAATAATGAATAGAGGAGAGATTGCAGCACAAGGGTATGAAATAAAAATATCCTTGTGCTGATATTGTTCTTTGATTTTCCATATATACAATTAAACATAATGCTGATTATAGATTAGTCGTAGATCTTTTATTTAATCAAAGATTCAAAGTTGGATACAGATTTATGATTTATATATAAAAAATGAGGATGCACATTTGTGCATCCTCATTAATATGGAAGGTTTATTTATTAATAACCTAATTCTTTTTCCAAAGCATCGTATTCAGCTTTGTTCAGTTTCCAGTAGATTCTCAACAGATACTGTCCCCACAACTGTTTGTTGTCCGGCTGCAGTTCTCTTGCTTTTTCGTAATAAGGCTGTGCTTTAGCGAACAATTCTTTTACTTTAGCTTCGCCTTCTGCATACTTAGGATCATCCATAGAAATCTTAGAGTTTTCTTCTTCTACAACCTGACCCGGGAAGAAATAGCAGTCACCGATCTTAGCATTAGCTTCAGCTACGAGTTCACCGTTCTTGGCAATGATGTCGTTGCAGGCAGCGATAGTTCCGTCATAATCTTTCTTTTCATACAACAGAACAGCCTTTACATAGGTGAAGTAAGTTGAAGAAGGATCTTTAGCCAGCAGGTCATTGATTTGAGTCAGAGCTTCATCGATTTTACCTTTCTGGATGTAATAATCCATCAGATTTCCAACGAAATAGTTCTGAGAAGGGAATTTTTCTGCACCTTCTTTGATTGTTTCCATCCATTTGGTTGAATCAGGAGTTTCACCCTTGCTGTATGCATCAGCCAGGCACATCAGTGATCTCCAGCCTTCTTCCTTGTGGTTTTTACCCAGAGGAGCATATTTGATTACAGAATTGTTGTCATTCAGAGAATTAGCTGCCATTACAGCATAGTTGGCAATCAGAGGAACCAATGTATCATTCTTAACTTCAGCAACTTCTTCGAACATCGGATTCTGCGGAGTTTCTACGAACAATCCGAAATACTTCAAAGCATCTGCATAGTTTCCTTTGTTGAAAGCATCAGAACCGGCGTTTGTCAATTGAGGACGTACGGTTGCCAGAGACTTAGCCAATTTCTTTCTCAGTTTAGGCTTTTTCAATTCTCCGCTTTTTACTTTAGCCTGTTCTACTTCATCACATTTCATGTAATATTCGAACATCTTAGCCAAACTGTTGTATAATTTAGTTGTATCAGCCTGTCCTCCAGGTAAATACAATTTCATGTTTTCATCGTCATAAATAGACTTCTGAAGATCTCCGGCCAACTTCCATGTTTCAGGATCGTTTGCTGTAGAAGGATCAACTAAGGCAGGTTCCAGAATGGTTGCTGCTTTGGCAGGATCACTTTTTGCAGATTTTGCTTCTTTCACTACGCTTTCCTGAGCTGATACAGCACATGCGGTGAAGAACAACGCAGCAGTAAATAAAACTTTTTTCATAATCATTTAAAATTTAGTAATACACAAATATTCATTTAGTTTTTGTCTGTCTCGTCTGTTTCCTGAATCATATCATCAGATGGAACTATATCCGGAGTGATGTCTGATGCTGGAGCTGTTTCTTCTCCTTCTGCTACACTTCCCTCCTCTTCTGTCTCTGAAGTAACCTTACATACAGAACCAATCTGATCATTTCGTTTTTCCAAGTCTATCAGACGGACTCCCTGAGTAGCTCGTCCCATGATGCGGACATCTGCTACCTTCAGACGGATGGTGATACCGGACTTGTTGATGATCATCAAATCATTCTCATCCGTAACCGACTTAATAGCTACCAGTTTACCTGTTTTGTCCGTGATGTTCAAAGTCTTGACACCTTTACCTCCACGGTTGGTCTTGCGGTAGTCTTCAATATCGGAACGTTTTCCGTAACCGTTTTCAGAAACAACCATGATGGTTTCTTTCAACGGATCTTTAATGCAGATCATTCCGATAACTTCGTCCTGTCCGTCTTCATCCAGGGTGATTCCGCGCACACCGGTTGCGGTACGTCCCATTTCGCGTACGGCACTTTCATGGAAACGAATGGCACGTCCGTTGCGGTTAGCAATGACGATCTCATTATTTCCATTGGTCATACGTACCTCAATGACGCGGTCATCCTCACGAATTGTAATAGCATTTACACCATTCTGTCTTGGTCTTGAATATTGTTCAAGCAAGGTTTTCTTGATTACACCATTCTTGGTACAGAACAAGACATAGTGGCTATTGATAAATTCAGTATCATTTAAGTTCTTGACGCGCAGATAAGCAGTTACCACATCATCAGCGTCAATATTCAGCAAGTTCTGGATCGCACGTCCTTTGGAAGTCTTGTTTCCTTCAGGAATTTCATAAACCTTGAGCCAGTAGCATTTACCCTTCTGTGTGAAGAAGAGCATTGTGTTATGCATGGTGGCAGGATAAATATGTTCAATAAAGTCTTCGTCGCGTGTCTCACTACCCTTTGAGCCTACGCCGCCACGGTTCTGGGCACGGAACTCAGACAACGGAGTACGCTTGATATATCCCAGATGTGAGATTGTGATGACCATCTCATCATCGGCATAGAAATCTTCCGGATTGAATTCTTCAGAAGCATAGACGATTTCAGAACGGCGCTTGTCGCCATATTTTTCTTTTACCTCGATCAGCTCGTCCTTGATAACCTTCTTACAAAGCTCTTCGTTAACCAGAATTTCTTCGAAATAAGCGATCTGCTTCATCAGATCCTCATATTCAGCATGCAGCTGATCCTGCATCAGACCAGTCAACTGACGCAAACGCATTTCTACGATTGCACGTGCCTGCACTTCCGACAGCTGGAAGCGTTCCATCAGGTTCGTGATAGCTTCATTCGGAGTCTTGGCAGCCCGGATGATCCGGATTACTTCATCGATATTGTCGGAAGCAATGATCAGACCTTCCAGAATATGTGCGCGTTCTTTTGCTTTGCGCAAGTCATACTGAGTACGGCGGATGATTACTTCGTGACGGTGTTCTACGAACAGCTGGATCAAATCTTTCAGATTCAGCAATTTTGGGCGTCCGTGAACCAGGGCAATGTTGTTTACGCCAAAAGAAGTCTGCAGCGCTGTCATCTTGAACAGTTTGTTCAATACAACGCTGGCATTTGCATCGCGTTTCACATCGATGACGATACGCATACCTTCACGGTCTGATTCATCGTTGACGTATGAAATACCATCAATCTTCTTTTCGTTGACCAGAGAAGCGATGCTTTCAATCAATTCTTTCTTGTTGACGTTATAAGGAATCTCGTTAACAACAATCTTGTCATGTGTCGGATGCGATTCGATTTCAGCCTTGGCACGCATGATCACACGTCCCCTACCGGTTTCGTATGCATCACGTACACCGCTGATACCGTATATATAGCCTCCGGTCGGGAAATCGGGAGCCTTGATGTACTGCATCAGGCCGTCAATATCGATTTCGTTATTGTCAATGTAAGCTACACAGGCATCTATTACTTCTGATAAATTGTGAGTCGGCATATTGGTAGCCATACCTACGGCAATACCCGAAGCACCGTTTACAAGCAAATTCGGGATGCGGGTCGGCATGACAACCGGTTCCTGCAGAGTATCATCGAAGTTGTTCTGGAAATCAACCGTTTCCTTATACAAATCCTGCATCATGTCCTCTCCGATTTTCTTCAGTCGGGCTTCGGTGTATCGCATGGCAGCAGGGCTGTCACCATCAACGGAACCGAAGTTTCCCTGGCCGTCTACCAGCGGATAACGCATAGCCCAGTCCTGAGCCATACGGACCAGTGCTCCGTATACGGATGAATCTCCATGAGGATGGTATTTACCCAATACTTCACCGACGATTCTTGCAGATTTTTTGTAAGGTTTGTCAGACGTATTACCCAGTTCCATCATTCCATAAAGGATTCGGCGATGTACAGGCTTGAAACCGTCTCTGACATCCGGGAGGGCGCGTGCAACAATTACTGACATGGAGTAATCGATGTACGACGACTTCATTTCCTCTTCGATGTTGATTTTTATAATTCTGTCTTGTTCTTGCATTTAAAAAACTATTAATTATACATCTCTCTCTGGTTTGCTAAAAACCATGCTAAAGTACGACTTTTACCCGAGATACGAAACATTTCTATCAAAAAAGTGTTCCTGTTTAAGTTTTTTCTTCATTCTTCGTCTTTTTGGGGGCAGAAACAGACTGATGTGGCATACATTTTGTTAAATAGAATGAGAGATTCGTTATATGTTAATTATATAATGTATATTTGCAGTGATATAAGGAGAAAAGATTATATATGGACAATCAGTTTACACAACGAGTATCCGAAATTTTATTGTTCAGCAAAGAAGAATCCGACCGGCTGGGAAACAACTATGTCGGTACAGGACATTTGTTGCTGGGTATTATCCGGGAAGGAGACAATAAAGCTGTAAGCATCCTGCAGAGTCTTTATGTAGATCTTAAAAAGTTGAAACTCATACTGGAAGACGAGTTGAGAGGACAAGTTGCCTCTCCGGTGAGGGAAAACTTTTTCGGAAGCGACAAGGATCTGGACAAGAAAGCCTCCAAGGTGATGAAGCTGAGCATTCTGGAAGCGAAATTGCTGAAGAGCCCGGAAGTGGATACTGAACATGTATTATTGGCGATTATGAAAGATAATGAAAATAAAGCAGCAGAGATACTGGAAAGTCAGGAAGTGACATACCGGAAGGTGATGGACCGGCTGGTACCCCACAAGGAGGAGCCGAAGGACGGTCTGGATTTCGGAGAGGAAGATGAGGATGAAGATGATGGCATCCGCCGCCGCAGGCCGGATGAAGGCAATATGTCTTACCGTTCGGAAGGACAGCCGGTTGCCGGTACCAAGCAGCAGAAGTCCAGTAAGGATACACCTGTCCTGGATTCATTCAGTACAGACATGACGAAGGCGGCCGAGGAAGGCAAGCTGGATCCGGTAGTCGGACGTGAAAAGGAAATCGAACGTCTGGCACAGATTCTGAGCCGCCGCAAGAAGAACAATCCGATTCTGATCGGTGAACCGGGTGTCGGAAAGTCTGCCATTGTAGAAGGTCTGGCCATGCGGATTGTTGAAAGAAAGGTGTCACGCATCTTGTTCGACAAGCGTGTTGTTGCTCTGGATATGACAGCTGTGGTTGCCGGAACAAAGTATCGCGGCCAGTTTGAAGAACGGATCCGTTCCATTCTGAACGAACTGAAGAAGAATCCGGATATCATTCTTTTTATCGATGAGATTCATAATATTGTGGGAGCCGGATCAGCAGCAGGCTCTATGGATGCTGCCAATATCCTGAAGCCCTCTCTGGCCCGTGGTGAGATTCAATGTATCGGAGCTACGACTCTGGACGAATACCGTCAGAACATAGAAAAGGACGGAGCACTGGAACGTCGTTTCCAGAAAGTGATGGTCGAGCCGACCACACCGGAAGAAACATTGCAGATCCTGAAGAATATCAAGGAAAAGTATGAAGAGCATCATTGCGTGAATTATACGGATGAAGCACTGGAAGCATGTGTCAAATTGACAGACCGGTATATTTCAGACCGTAATTTCCCTGACAAGGCGATTGATGCCCTGGATGAAGCCGGTTCACGGGTTCATCTGACCAATGTTTCCGTTCCGAAGGAAATCGAAGAACAGGAAAAGCTGATCGAAGAAGCCCGTAAGCATAAGAACGAGGCAGTCAACTTGCAGAACTTTGAGCTGGCAGCCAGTTTCCGTGATCAGGAAAAGAATTACATGAATCAGCTGGAGGTCATGAAACGCGAATGGGAGGAAAATCTGAAGCAACAGCGTGAGACTGTAGATGCTCCTCAGATAGAGAATGTTGTATCCATGATGTCAGGAGTTCCTGTCCAGCGTATGGCTCAGGCCGAAGGAATAAGACTGAAAGGCATGAAAGAAGAACTGAAGTCCAGAGTCATCGCTCAGGATAAGGCCGTGGATACTTTGGTAAAAGCCATTCAGCGCAGCCGGGTTGGTCTGAAAGATCCGAACAAGCCGATTGGTACGTTCTTGTTTCTGGGACCGACCGGTGTCGGAAAAACCCATCTGGCAAAGGAGCTGGCCCGTCAGCTTTTTGGAACGACCGATGCCATGATCCGTATTGACATGAGTGAGTATATGGAGAAATACTCCGTCTCCCGTCTGGTCGGAGCGCCTCCGGGATATGTCGGTTATGAAGAAGGCGGACAGCTGACAGAGAAAGTGCGCCGTCGTCCCTACTCCATCGTGTTGCTGGACGAAATAGAGAAAGCCCACTCTGATGTGTTCAATCTGTTGCTTCAGGTAATGGATGAAGGACGGCTGACGGACAGCAACGGACGGACTGTGGACTTCAAGAATACGGTGATCATTCTGACTTCCAATATCGGTACGCGCCAGTTGAAGGAGTTTGGCAAGGGAATCGGGTTTGCAGCCCAGTTGCGGACCGATGACAGTGAATATTCCCGGAGCGTCATTACAAAGGCTCTGAACAAGTCGTTTGCTCCGGAATTTATCAATCGTCTGGACGAGATCATTACGTTTGATCAGTTGGATGTAGAAGCCTTGTCGAAGATTATAGATATAGAACTGAAGAGATTGTATCAGCGTATGGAATCAATCGGTTACAAGCTCCGGATTGATGATGATGCCAAGCGGTATGTAGCAGAGAAAGGCTATGACGTTCAGTTTGGTGCCCGTCCGTTGAAACGCTCCATTCAGAGTAATCTGGAAGACGGACTGGCAGAACTGATCCTGAATGAAGAGCCGCAGAATGGTGATGTCATTCATGTCAGCCTTAAGCCTTCCGGAGACGGATTGCAGATGAAGATTGAACGATGATTCGACTTGTTTTTGTCAGATCATCAGATTTATAAAATAAAAACTCGGTCGCTGGATAACGGTGACCGAGTTTTTTTCAACGGAGTTTATGCGACTGACAAAATGGCGGAATACCCCTTATGGCATTTCTTTTGCATGTGTACGCTGTGAAAAAAATATCAATGTATCATCATTAAAACGTATAAATATATGCAGAAAGGTAATATTGGGGTAACTACAGAAAACATATTCCCCATCATCAAGAAATTCTTGTATAGTGATCATGAAATCTTCCTTCGTGAATTGGTTTCAAATGCGGTAGACGCTACCCAGAAACTGAAGACGCTGGCTTCCAAAGGAGAGTTTAAAGGCGAACTCGGTGACCTGACCATCCAGGTGAAGGTAGACAAGGAAACCATTACCATTTCCGACCGTGGTCTGGGACTGACTGCCGAAGAAATCGACAAATACATCAATCAGATCGCTTTCTCCGGCGCCAACGATTTTCTGGCTAAATATAAAGATGATGCCAATGCGATCATCGGACATTTCGGACTGGGATTCTATTCTGCCTTTATGGTAGCAAAGAAAGTGGAAATTGTCACCAAGTCTTATCGTGAGGATGCAAAGGCCGTGAAATGGACTTGTGACGGAAGTCCTGAGTTTACGCTGGAAGATGCTGAAAGAGCAGATCGCGGTACCGATATTATTCTGTATGTGGACGATGACTGCAAAGAATTCCTGGAAGAATCACGTATTCAGGCCTTGTTGAACAAATACTGCCGCTTCCTGGCTGTGCCGGTAGCGTTTGGAAAGAAGAAAGAATGGAAAGACGGCAAGCAGGTGGAGACAGATGAATGGAATGTCGTTAACGATACTTGCCCGATCTGGACCAAGAAACCGAGCGAACTGAAGGATGAGGATTACAAGAAGTTCTACCGTGATTTGTATCCGATGTCTGATGAGCCGCTGTTCTGGATTCATCTGAATGTGGACTATCCGTTCAATCTGACCGGTGTGCTCTACTTCCCGAAGATCAAGAGCAACATCGACTTGCAGAAAAACAAGATCCAGCTCTATTGCAATCAGGTTTATGTAACTGATTCAGTGGAAGGTATTGTGCCTGACTTCCTGACTTTGCTTCACGGTGTGATCGACTCACCGGATATTCCGTTGAATGTATCCCGTTCATATCTGCAGAGTGATTCAAATGTGAAGAAGATCTCGACTTATATCACCAAGAAGGTAGCCGACCGTCTGCAGTCGATCTTCAAGAACGACCGTCAGGAGTTCGAATCCAAATGGGATGACCTGAAGATCTTCATCAATTACGGTATGCTGACGCAGGAAGACTTCTATGAAAAAGCCAATAAATTCGCTTTGTTCAAGGATACGGACAGCAAGTATTATACTTTTGAGGAATATCAGACTCTGATCAAGGATAACCAGACTGACAAGGACGGCAATCTGATCTATCTGTATGCAAACAATGCAGATGAGCAGTACACTTATATTGATGCAGCCAAGAACAAGGGCTATAATGTCCTGCTGATGGACGGACAACTGGATGTCCCGATGATCAATATGCTGGAACAGAAACTGGAAAAGAGCCGTTTCACCCGTGTGGACAGTGATATCATTGACCGTCTGATCGTAAAGGAAGATGCTCATGGTGAAGAACTGGCTGAAGACAAGCGTCAGACCTTGTCTACCCTGTTTAGCGGACAGCTGCCGAAAGTTCAGAAAGTAGAATTCCATGTAGAAACCCGTGCCATGGGTGAAACTTCTGCTCCGATCGTGATCACACAGGCTGAATATATGCGTCGTATGAAGGATATGGCCAGCATCCAGCCGGGCATGAGCTTCTATGGTGAAATGCCGGATATGTACAGTCTTGTGCTGAACAGCGACCACAAGCTGGTTAAGCAGGTACTGGAAGATGCCGAATCTGCCTGTGCAGAACAGCTGGTTCCCGTTGAATCAGAAATTGCCATGCTGACACTTCGTCAGAAAGAACTGCAGAAAGCTCACGAAGGCAAGAAGGATGAAGAAATCCCTGTTGCAGAGAAAGACGAACTGAAGGATGTGGAAAAGAAACTGGACGACCAGAAGCAGCAGAAGAACAATGTTCTCAACACATATGCTGCCGGCAATAAGGTAGTTCATCAGCTGATCGACCTGGCTCTGTTGCAGAACAACATGCTGAAGGGTGAAGCTTTGACGAACTTCGTAAAACGCAGCATTGACCTGATCGGATAAGCGAAAGTACTTAATCACATAAAATAAAGAAGCGCATCCCGGGAGTACCGCCGTAAGGCAGTCTCCCGGAGATGCGCTTCTTTTTTTCAGGGGAAGAAGTTTTTAATGCAATATGATTTTATAAAGTGCTTTTTTGTGTTTACATTTGCAAATAAATACAAATGTTATACGGAAATGTTGTTCAACTCTATAGAATTTTTAATTTATCTTCCTGTCGTATTTTTGCTTTACTGGTTTGTATTCAAACCTTTACGCTGGCAGAATCTGTTTGTAGTAATAGCAAGTTATGTTTTTTACGGTTGGTGGGACTGGCGTTTCCTGTTACTCATTGCCTTAACGACCTTTTGCAGCTATATGAGTGGCATACTTTTGGACCGCAATGAAGGAAATAGAAAAAAGCAGAAATGGATTAGTGCCGGTAACATAATATTGAATCTGGCAATTCTCTGTGTTTTTAAGTACTGCAATTTCTTTGGTGAGAATCTGGCAATCCTGTTAAGTGCTTTAGGATGGGAGGCAGACTGGGTAACTCTGGATATTTTGCTTCCTGTGGGTATCAGTTTCTATACATTTCAAGCATTGAGTTATACGATAGACGTTTATCAACATAAGATAAAGCCTACTTATGATATTGTTGCATTCTTTGCTTTTATCAGTTTTTTCCCGCAACTTGTGGCCGGACCTATTGAACGGGCCACAAACTTGCTTCCGCAGTTCTTGAAAGTACGCAGTTTCTCATATGAGCAAGCGGTTGATGGAATGCGTCAGATTTTATGGGGATTATTTAAAAAAATGGTTGTAGCTGATAACTGTGCCATAGCAGTAAACTCCATTTTTGCTGACTACCAAAGTTTGGACGGTTCTCATTTGCTTTTAGGGGCGATATTTTTTACTTTTCAAATTTATGGAGACTTTTCCGGTTATTCTGACATTGCAATCGGTACAGCCAGACTTTTCGGGATTAATTTGATGCGCAACTTTAATTATCCGTATTTTTCTAGAGATATTGCAGAGTTCTGGCGCCGTTGGCATATTTCTCTGACCACATGGTTTCGTGATTATATCTATTTCCCGCTTGGGGGAAGCAGATGCAGCAAATGGAAAACCATGCGCAATACAGCCATTATTTTTCTTGTCAGTGGATTCTGGCATGGAGCTAACTGGACGTTTGTATGCTGGGGGGCCTATCATGCTTTTCTTTTTTTTCCTCTGTTACTTTTAGGGAAAAACCGGAAATACACGGATGTTGTAGCGAAAGATCGTTTACTACCTTCTGTCAAGGAAGTTTTTCAGATGCTTATAACTTTTATGCTTGTTGTGATCGGTTGGATAATATTTAGGGCAGAAACCATTCATCAGGCATGGGATTACATTGTCTGTATGGTTACAAAATTTCATTTTTCCATGCCTGCACATGGAAAAGATCCTCTGATATATATTGCGATCCTTCTAATAATAGAATGGTTGCAGCGCCAAAAGCAATTTGGGTTACAGCTTGAAGAGAAAGGTATTTTCCGGCATCGGGCTGTTCGTTGGACTATTTATTACATTGTCTTTATTGCTACATTTCTACTAGCCGGGAAACAAGAAGAATTTATTTATTTCCAATTTTAACCAGAAAATAAAATGAAGAAATTTCTTTTTTATGTAGGAATCTTTTCTTTGTCGCTGATTCTATTAGCCGGAGGAATAGAATATATGTTGCGTCAGGTACCTAATCCCCTGGCCTATAAGCGGTGTTTACTGGAAAAGAATACACTTAACCTCAAAACTCTGATTATTGGAAGTTCTGTGGTTAATTGTAGTATTAATCCTGTTTTCCTGTCGGATAGCACATATAATCTGGCAATTTCAGGAGAATGGTTCCGCTTTAATCAAGCTTTGTTAGAAAAGCATATTGATAAAATGCCGAGTTTGAAGTTTGTGATTTGGGGAATTTGCTTTCATTCATTATGGACTGATGATTGTGAGGAGGTGGATGAAAGTAGTCTTATAAATCACAAGATTTATATGGATATAACTCGTGAAGAGGATTATTTTCATAATGTGGAGTTACCCTATCTTGGCTCGTTAGCTTTACGTAAATGGTCAAAATATTATATTCAGAGAAAGCCGACAGTGTTTTGTGATTCTCTTGGACTAGATCATAGTTACGATCATATTTACAAAAGTGCCAGATGGCTGGAAGATATTCCGCGTATGGTGAGAAACCAGCATAAACCTATACTGGCAGATAAAGATAGTAAACTTTATCAGAGCAATATCTGCCGTATGCATAAAGTTGCCGAGTTGTGCCATAAACGTGGGATACATCTTTATCTCGTAATGCCGCCTGTTCATCCGGAATACTACCGGCTGGCAGACAAAAAGCAATTGGAGTTAATCCGTGAAGCTGTTGCTGAGGTAGTTTCCTGTTGGGATAATGTCAGTTCCCATGAGTATTTTGACGACTGTCGCTTTACGGATGACGATTTTTATGATGGAAACCATCTGAATTCTGATATTGGGGCAAAAAAGTTCAGTACAATATTAAAAAACGACTTATCTGTCGCAGGATATAATTGAGAGACGTGCATGTACAGGCTTTAAACGAGCAGAGACCATGAAAATCATGGTCTCTATTATATCCGGGATTCTGTTTTACGGCAATATGCTTCCGTCTTCTCCGATTTTCAGGTAACGGTCGTTGGGTTCCTGATCGATTTCCACCAGGTAATAATCCGTGTCCGGGGTGTCGATGAAGTCCACATCGTCCACTTTGGCCGTTCCTGCTTCCCGGCTGATTGTTGTTTTCACTGCTTCAGGCAGTTTTCCGGAATGATACAGACCGATCACTTCGAACTCTGTCCGCAGCCATTGTGCGCTCTGGCTGAAGTAGGCTGTAGCTTCAATGCCTGTATAAGTCGCATCGCTGTAGTAGAAATCTGCTTTGTATTCTCCGCGGTCCAGCTCCCATTCCGTGACGCGGGTGTCCGGATACTTTGTGTCAAAAGCCTTCTGGATATCCGTTGGGGCCTGTGCCAGGTCTTTATCGTCGTTGTCACAGCTCTGTAAGCCAATCATAGCGGTTGCCATGCATGCAATCCATGCAAAGTGTTTCATTTGTTTCTTCATATCTTCTTCTGTTAAGTTTACAGTGCAAAGGTAGACGTGAAATCTGAAAAGATTCTGAACTCTGGCAAAATTTGCTCAAACTTTTGCCAGAAACCATTTTTTCACCTATCTTTGGTAAACTTCTTGGCTTTGTGACTTTTTCTGACAGGAAGCAGGAAGGAAGAAACGCAAATGAACGGCAATAATGTGATTTTGGACGTATGAAGAAACTATATTTCATCATCAGCTTGTTTTTGATAACCTTGTTGAACCTGCTTCCTGCGCAGGCCCAGAAAGTAGGGCTTGTGCTGAGTGGCGGAGGAGCGAAAGGACTGACTCATATCGGGATCATCCGTGCCCTGGAAGAAAACAATATTCCGATTGACTATATTACGGGTACCTCCATGGGAGCCATTATCGGTTCTCTCTATGCCATGGGATATTCGCCTGACGATATGGAGAAACTGATCAAGTCGGAAGATTTCAAACGCTGGTATACCGGAAACATCGAAGAGCGCTACATTTATTATTTCAAGCGGAATCCGCCTACCCCGGAATTTCTGAACATCCGGGTGTCCCTGCGTAATCCGCTTCATAAGGTCAAAACCCAGTTTCTGCCTTCGAGTGTGGTCAATCCGGTCCAGATGAACATTGCCTTTGTGGAACTGTTCGGACAGGCCACGGCGGTGTGTCATGGAGATTTCGACAAGCTTTTTGTACCTTTCCGCTGTGTCGGATCGGATGTACACAACAAGCGTCCGTTGATCTTCAACGAGGGAGATCTGGGTGATGCAGTACGGGCTTCCATGAGTTTTCCTGCCATGTTCAAGCCTATTGAAATAGATTCCGTACTGGTGTATGACGGTGGTATCTACAACAATTTCCCCGTGAATATCATGACGGAGAACTTCCATCCGGATATAATTATCGGAAGCGTGGTCAGTTCCAATCCCGGCAAGCCTAAGGAAGGCGACATCATGGGGCAGCTGGAAAACATGATCATGCAGAAAACGGACTATACGGTTCCTGATTCTCTCGGCATTCTGATGACTTTCAAGTATGATGACGTCAGCCTGATGGACTTTGACCGTTTCGACGAACTTCACGATAATGGCTATAAGCGGACTATTGAACTGATGGATTCGATCAAGAGCCGCATTTCCCGGCGCATCAATCTTCGTCAGCTGGAACGGAAGCGGGTGGCATTCCGGAATGCCATGCCGGAACTTCGTTTCCGCAAGATTGTGATTCATGGGGCAAACGACCAGCAGAAACGTTACATCCGCAGGGAGTTTCATTCCCACGACCAGGAAATCTTTACGCTGGAGGATTTCCGGCGGGGCTATTTCCGGCTGATTTCCGATAACATGATCTCTGAAATCATTCCGCATGCTGTCTATAATCCGATGGACCGTACGTACGATCTCGATCTGAAAGTGAAGCTTGAGGATGATCTGTCGCTCCGTGTGGGAGGTAACGTGGGATCCAACGGCTCCAATCAGATTTATGTCGGGGCAACTTATCATAACCTGAATAACTTTTCGAAGGAAGTGGCGCTTGATGCGCAGTTCGGGCAGATCTACAATAATCTGCAGGTGTCCGGCCGTATAGATATCCCGACAGGAATTCCCACGTCATACCGGATAGTAGGCTCCCTTTCATCGTTCGACTATCTGACGAACGGCAAGTTCTTCAATGCAGGGAATGACCCGATTTTCAACAAAAAAGACGAACAGTTTGTCAAGCTGATGGTATCCCTTCCCTTTCTGAGCCGCCAGAAGGCAGAATTCAGTGTGGGAGTAGCAGGGATGGAAGATCAGTATTTCCAGACCAAGGTCATTGATTTTACCAATGCGAAGCGGGATGCCAGCAATTATACAATTTTCGGAGGCTCGGTGGCTCTTGACGGCAATACGCTGAACAGCCGGCAATATGCTACCTCCGGACGCAGGGAACGGCTCGCTGCCCATTTTTATACGGGTACGGAGCATTACAGGGCCGGTATGGGAGAAGATCCGCATCAGGGAGGATATGAATATATCCAGTCATGGCTGCAACTGTCGTACGAGATGGAGCGGTATTTCAACTTCCGGCATAATTTCACGCTGGGTACTTATATCAAGGGATATTATTCTTCGCGGAACTTCAGTCATAATTACCGGGCTACCATGATGCAGGCCGGTGAGTTTACCCCTACCTATCACAGCAAGACAACCTATAATGAGGCTTTCCGGGCCAATCAGTTCATCGGAGGAGGGATTATGCCCATTTATCAGTTGAACACGGTGTTTCATGCACGACTTGGTCTGTATGGCTTTGTACCGATTTTCCCGATCATTCCGGATGAAAGCAACAAGGCAAGCTATGGAAAGCTCTTTCATGGCTTTGAATATATGGGAGAACTGGCCTTGGTTGTAAAACTGCCGTTCGGGGTGGTAAGTGCCTACCTAAATCATTATAGTTCACCGGAAAAGAACTGGAATTTCGGCCTCACACTGGGTTGGCAGATATTCGGAGCGAAGTTCACGGATTAATTTTTTTGAAAAAAAGTTCCAGGAATATTTGGAAGTTTCACAAGAAGTCCATACCTTTGCACCCGTCAAACAAAAAGACATGGCCGCGTAGCTCAACTGAATAGAGTAGCTGACTACGGATCAGCCGGTTACAGG